>TARA_B110000503_G_scaffold139552_1_pt1 | contig 17201 bp, 18 predicted proteins | sample TARA_B110000503 | Tara Oceans TARA_B110000503 (sample SAMEA4397472) | marine metagenome | biome: Polar Biome; feature: [SRF] surface water layer (ENVO:00010504); material: water (ENVO:00002006), including particulate matter (ENVO:01000060) such as... | depth 5 m | reverse complement strand
AGGTGAATATATCTATACGTACTCAGATGAAGAGATGAAGAAGATCACGACAGATTTGAAGAAGCACGGCAAACGGTGGAAAGAGCCAATTCAGCGCTATAAGGGCTTGGGCGAGATGGATGCAGATCAGCTCCGGGAAACAACAATGGATCCTGATGCTCGTACCCTTCGTCGCATCACAGTTCCTGATGCTGAGGCTGCCGAGAAGATGTTCGAGCTTTTGATGGGTTCAGATGTTGCTCCACGTAAGGAATTTATTGCAACAGCTGAAATCGATCGCGAGCAGATTGACGCTTAGGCTTTACTCTACTTCTAATCGATACTGATGAGATCGAAGTATTCGTCTTTCCAAATATCTTCATCGCCATCAGGTAGCAATATCACTCGCTCTGGCTTGAGCGCCTGAACTGCACCCTCATCGTGAGAAACCATGATGACTGCACCTTGGTACTCAGCAAGAGCTCCAAGAATCTCTTCGCGCGATGCTGGATCCAAGTTATTTGTGGGCTCATCAAGGAGCAGGACATTTGCGGCCGAGACAACCAGAGTTGCAAGTGCAAGACGAGTTCTTTCTCCACCGGATAAGACTTTGACGGGCTTATGAACATCATCTCCTACGAAGAGAAATGAACCTAATACATTGCGAGCTTCAGGTTCGCGTAAGTCATCCTTTGAGGACATCATATTTTCAAGGATTGTGCGTTCGAAATCGAGCATTTCATGCTCCTGGGCGTAGTACCCAAGTTTTAGCCCGTGGCCATGTTCCACTTTTCCAGTATCGGATTCAAGTTGGTTAGCCAAAATCTTAAGCAGCGTAGTCTTTCCGGCACCATTGAGACCCAAGATCACAACTCGTGATCCCTTATCAATCACACAAGAAACATCGGTAAAGATTTCAAGTGAGCCATAATTTTTGGAAAGCTCTTCACCTGACAGGGGAGTCTTTCCACATGGTGCTGGAGTTGGAAAACGTAGCTTTGCAACCTTATCTTTAACGCGCACATCTTCGAGGCTCGAACGAAGTTTTTCGGCGCGACGTAACATTCCTTGGGCAGCGGTTGCCTTTGATGCTTTAGCGCGCATCTTCTCGCCCTGCTTCTGCAGTATTTCAGCTTTCTTCTCAGCGTTAGCTCGCTCCTTCTTACGGCGATGTTCATCCTGTTCGCGCTGCAAGAGATACTGCTTCCATCCTAAGTTGTAAACATCAATCACATTTCGATTTCCATCGATGTAAAAGACCTTGTTTACGACAGTCTCGATGAGATTTACATCGTGAGAGATGATGACCAATCCGCCTGAGTAGTTCATCAGATAATTTCGAAGCCACATAATCGAATCAGCATCGAGGTGGTTTGTTGGCTCATCCAGAAGCAAGGTCTCAGCTCCGGAGAAAAGAATTCGGGCAAGTTCAATACGACGACGCTGTCCACCTGAAAGGGTGTCGAGTTGATTATTAAAGACCGCCTCAGATACACCAAGGGAAGTCGCTATCGCTTCTGCTTCTGAGGTTGCGCCGTAACCACCAGCTGCTGTGAACTCTGCATCCACGCGCGTGTAGCGATCAAGTGCTTTCTCTAGCTCGGCCCCTTCAGTCGTTGCCATCTCATGTTCTACCTGTGTCATGCGAGCTGCAATTTGATCGAGATCACGCGCAGACAAGATGCGATCGAGTGCGGTTCCTTGATCTTCACCTGTGCGAGGATCCTGGGGGAGATAGCCAATTTTTCCGGTTCGCTGAACTCCACCACCTGCAGGCAGGGTTTCTCCAGCTAAAACTTTTGCGAGCGTGGATTTACCTGCTCCATTGCGGCCAACGAAGCCGATGCGATCTCCATTATTAATGCGAACGTTAACGCCAGAGACTAGAAGTCGAGCACCAGCGCGGAGTTCGAGAGCGGTGGTTGCGATCATTTGGCGAAGTCTCCCACATGGGGGCAGAGATAAGAAATTACTCTTTGCCGATACGTGTACGACGAGGAACTGCGAAAGACTTACCGACAGCGGTGAGTTCGTCAGAAACCTGCTTGCGGATTGCCTCTTCACTTTTGAGAAGCGTTGTGAGGGTGGCAATGATTGCCTTAAGTTCCTTTGATTCACTCTCTAATTCAAGTTTGCTCATCTTGGTCAAACGACGAAGTGGCATATCCAAGATGTAGGTGACTTGTTCATCGTTAAGCTTGAAGTCCTTAATGAGCTTCTCTTTGGCAGCGGTTGCGTCATCACTTCCCCGAATAATCTTGATGACCTTATCGATATCGATTATTGCCTTGAGTAAACCATCAACGAGTGAAAGGCGATCTTCAGCTTTAGCCTTGCGAAACTCCGAACGACGGCGAACAACTTCAATGCGGTGGTCGATAAAGACTAGAAGAAGCTCTTTAAGCCCTAAAGTCTGAGGCTTTCCCTTAACCAGCGCCACAGCATTGATTGCGAAGGCATCTTCCATGGGTGTTAGCTTGAAGAGCTTTTCAAGTACATCTTCAGGCTCAAAGCCATTCTTTAGCTCGATGACGACATTGGTGCCTGTCTGGCCATCAGTCAAATCAATGATGTCAGAGATGCCTTGAATTTTTTTGGCCTTCGCTAAATCTGCGATACGTTCAACGATTTTTTCAGGACCGATATTAAAAGGAAGTTCGCGGATTACAATTCCCATTTTACGGGAAGTGATTTTGGTAATTTCAACCGATGCACGGACTTTAAAAGAACCCTTACCTGTTGCATAAGCTTCTCGCACACCTTCAAGGCCAACGATTTCGCCTCCTGTTGGGAAATCAGGCGCAGGAACATGCTTCATTAACTGATTAAGAGTTGCCTTCGGGTTATTGATCAAGAATTTAGTTGCGTTGATAACTTCGCCAAGGTTATGCGGGGCCATATTAGTTGCCATGCCGACAGCAATACCCGAACCGCCATTAACAAGCAGATTTGGAAAGGCGGCAGGAAGTACGACAGGTTCATTGAGCTGACCATCGTAGTTTGGCGCAAAATCAACTGTGTTCTCATCTGTTTCTGCAACCATGGACATTGCAGCTGAAGCAAGGCGCGCTTCGGTGTAACGCATCGCAGCAGGACCCGCATCGAGTGAACCGAAGTTTCCGTGGCCATCAATCAAGGGCAGTTGCATTGAGAAAGATTGAGACATGCGCACAAGTGCGTCATAGATCGCTGAGTCACCGTGAGGGTGCAATTTACCCATAACTTCACCAACAACACGTGCGCTCTTTACGTGTCCACGTTCAGGGCGAAGACCCATATCGCTCATCTGGTGGAGTATGCGACGATGAACTGGTTTTAATCCATCGCGCGCATCAGGAAGGGCGCGTGAATAGATAACGGAGTATGCATACTCAAGAAATGACTCAGACATTTCTGAAGAGACATCGATATCAACAATCTTGCCTGGGAACTCCCCAGGCTTAGGTCCTACGACCTTTGCTGACTTCTTAGGTGCTACTGTCTTCTTCGTTGCCATGGCGCGTATTCTGCCAAGCAAGGTCGCTAAATCTTGGTACCTACACGCGGTCTAGCCCCAACGATTGCAACACAATCGGCTGCAACCGCAACTCCGGCTAATAAAGCTCGAGTTAAATCCTTATTTGATGCAAAATTTGAAATAAATCCCGCTGCAAATGAATCTCCTGCGCCCGTTGTATCGGCGACAACTGCAGGTAGGGCTCGAACTTCAACTGAATCAGAGCCACGTGATTTACCAATTGCCCCATGCGATCCACGTTTTATTACAACTGTCTGACATTCCTTGAGCAAGATATCAAGCGCTTTCTGGACATCACTTTCTCCAGTTAGATAAATCGCTTCCTCTTCATTAAGTAATAGGACATCCATCATAGAAAGCCATGATCGAACTTCATTGATTTCAACTTCTCTCATTCCGCCGACAGATGCAGGATCGAAATAGATTGGGATTCGAGCAGTTTTTATCTTTGCAATCATCTCTTTTATCCCACCAAGAGATGCTGGATCAAGTGGCGAGTAGCCAGAGATATAGACAGCGTCATAATCGGCAAGTTCGGGCAGATCATCAATTTGTAGCCCCGAATTAGCGCCATTGTCAGGAAACATCGTGCGTTCACCTGTGGGATCCACCAAGACAACAACGACGCCCGAATGCTCATTATCAACGACGAGATTGTGATGGCGCACTCCGAGTGCATCAAATTCACTAACCAAGGCAGCCCCGGCTGAATCATCTCCAACATGTCCAACAATTGTTGCCTTTGCATCGGTGCGAGTAAGCCATGCAGCTACATTGCCGGCGGCGCCTCCGCCATGTGTCGATATCTGCGCGGGTGTATCACTTCCATAATTGACTTGCGAAGGCATAACACCAATCTTTGTAACAACGTCCAACATGACATCACCAATACAGAGAACGTTGGCGGCCATAAAACTATCTTGCTGCCGCAACAGCGATATCTGCAGCAAGCGCCGAATTCGACTTAATGATTTCGATATTTACTTTGAGCGATTCACCTTTGGATGCTCTATGAAAATGCTCGAGAAGAAAAGGGGTGACAGCTTTTCCAACGATACCTGCCTTGGAAGCACCTTCAAGTCCGCTCTTAAGAATGACATCGTGGCGCGCACGATCCATTTCGCGCAGTACTGGGTTTGCCACAATCAGTGCGTGAATATCTGTCTTAAGAGAATGACGTGCTTGAATAATTGCCGCAATCTCATCCGCACTATTGACCTGATGTTCAATGGTGTGACCAGAATCAGTCAGGTAGAAGCCAGGGAAGTGGGTTGTCTTATAACCGACTAGCCCGATAGCTAAAGTCTCAAGGCGCTCCAGAGTTGCACCAACGTCAAGAATTGATTTAACGCCGGCGCAGACCACGGTGATATCTAAATCCGAAAGAGCGGTCAGATCGGCTGACTCATCAAATGATTCATTGGCCCCACGATGGACTCCACCAAGACCGCCTGTTGCAAAGATATGGATTCCGGCAAGGACCGCTAAATGAGCGGTTGCTGCCACAGTTGTTGCTGCACTCTTTTGAGTTGCGGTGATGATTGCCAAATCTCGACTTGACGCCTTTGCAATATCGTCACGAGTTGCAATTGCAATGAGTTGTTCATCGGTAAGGCCGATACATACTTTTCCATCTAAAATTGCGATAGTTGCAGGTGTTGCGCCATGAGCGCGCACAATCGCTTCAACTTCGCGAGCTACCTCAAGATTTGATGGTCGAGGCAGACCATGGCTAATGATCGTTGATTCAAGTGCAACAACAGGCTTGCCAGCTGCAAGCGCTACGGCAACTTCAGGCGATGGAACGAATTCATACGAGTTCATGGCGGCAACAATACTCATGAGAAGATAGCCCCGTGCACTTATCGCAAATCATGCCCTCAATCTTTGCGGGGTTAGGTTTATCAACAGCGCATGATTCAATCAATAGCGGCGAAAGCCCTAATGGTCGAGAGATCCTTTTTCTCATCGATGGACTTGGCGCCGATGTTCTGCAAACTTATTCAGAGGTGGCACCCACGCTCTCGGCAATGAAGCTACGCGGAAATGTTGCTACCTCATTTCCAAGCACGACTGCAACAAGTCTTGCAACGCTGACAACAGGGCAGATGCCTGGAGTTCACGGGATGTTGGGATATACAGTGCAAGTTCCCCGCAGTGGAGGACGAGTACTTAATTCTTTGAAATGGGATGAACGTGTAGATCCCATGATTTGGCAACCTATACCGACTCTCTTTGAACGTGCAACAGCTGTTGGAATTTCGACAACACATGTGGCCGCAAAGCGCTATGAAAATACCGGCTTTACTCGCGCAGTATTTCGTGGAGCAAACTATAAGGGAGCCAATGTTGTAGCCGATTTAGTCGCTGAGACAGTTGCCGCCCTGGATAAGAAGCCATCATTTGTCTATCTCTACGTTAATGATTTGGATTCTGCAGGCCATTCAGATGGAGTTGGTTCAGAAAAATGGTTAGCAGCGCTACGTAGTATCGATGACTTAGCGAAAGATTTGATTGCGCGTGTTCCTCAGGGCACACGCATCTGGGTTACTGCCGATCACGGCATGATCAATGTGGGTGAGAAAGTAATTCTTGGTCGCGATAATGATTTACTCACAGATATTGCAGTGCTTGCAGGAGAGCCCCGAGCGCGCCATCTCTATCTTTCTAGTAATAGTCCACAAGCAGCACGCGAAGTAATCTCGCGTTGGGAAAGCGCTTTGGGCTCTCAGGTAAGAATGCATAGCCGTGAAAGCGCAATTGCTTCAGGCCTTTTTGGCACCGAAGTCTCATTGGATGCATCTGAACGTGCAGGTGATGTGATTGCTATTGCTCAGGAATCGCTGGTCTTACTAGATCCCGAGAGAGCAGATAAAGAAGGTTCAATGGTTGGCCACCATGGTGGCGATAGCGATATCGAAAGTTCGGTCCCGCTTCTAGAGCAGTTTATTTAATCTTCAGGAGTTTCCTCTGTTTTGCGCCCAAACATAATTTCATCCCATGAAGGAACTTTTGCGCGAGCTGTTATTCCATCTTCTGCATCCGCAGCCGTTGGAATTTCGCGGATTACTGCAAGACGTGGAGTCTCAACAATAGGCGCTGGTTCATTCAAGGCATCCTCGGTTGGAGCGCTAAAGCTGGAAGGAGTGGAAACGCTCAGAGGTTGCACTACTAGCTCGTCAAGGCGTGAAGGATGAGCCGGTTCTGCATAAATGATTCCAGGAGTTGAAGCGCGAGCAGGCGCATCTTCATCTATCAGCCAGGCTCCATTGTCATCTGATGCATCAAGTGCGCGACGCGCTAAATCAAAGTTCCAGGTAGCAACTCCATTACCATCGCGATTTGGGTAGTGAAGTTCGATATGCCAAATTCCATCGACTAAGCGCCAGGTATTCCATGAGACTTCATCGGTATTAACGCCACGTGCGGCAAGCTTGGCAAGAACTACATCGCGAAATGTGAGATCGGTTCGGTGGACATCTTTACGCATAATCAATTCACGTGCGCGATCGAGAATATATTCGCGTTCCTGCATGATCGGACCTGAGAAACGGTCGACTTTGTCGACCGAGATATGGCCCTCGCGAGCAACCTGTTCAAAACTTTCGCCCGCACGAAGACGTCGTTGAATCTCTTTCACTGACATTGTCTCGGCCGCATCTACAGGTGCAACTGAGGTCAATCGTGGTTGATTAACGGTGGCGCGGAGAGTGTCGCTAAGACGTATTAGATAATGCGCGCCGTCGCCATCGACAAGTTCCAGATGGTTTCCATCCTGGGTCTTGCCAATTAATCGAAGCTCACTCATGAGGTGAGAATAACTGATGAGGTGGGATTTTTACGAGAGATAGACCCTCTAGACTGCAACTATGTATGAAGATTTGCTCGAATTGGCGAAAAAGGTGGGGTCACAGGCTGCGGCCCTATTGATGGAGCGACCTCCTGCATTCGAGATTGAAGAGAAATCCACCGCAATCGATATTGTCACACAGATGGATAAGAAGGCCGAAGCCTTTATCGTTCAATCATTGCTAGCTGCAAGACCCGGTGATGGGATCATTGGTGAAGAGGGTGCGGCGATTGAAAGCAGATCTGGAATTACCTGGGTTATTGATCCACTTGATGGAACTGTAAATTATTTTTACGGACTTCCTGGGTGGAATGTTTCAATTGCAGCTAGAGATAAAGATGGTTCAGTTGTAGGTGTTGTTACTGCACCTACGATTAATTCAACATGGTGGGCATCTCGCGGTGGGGGTGCTTTCTATAACGGAAGTCCAATCAAATGTAACGAACCCATCACTCTTGATCGAGCTTTTATCGGCACTGGTTTTCAATATGATGTTGCCCATCGCGTACCTCAGATTGATAACGTCGCAAAGATCTTGCCAATCATTAGAGATATCCGTCGCAATGGGGCAGCGGCAGTAGATATCTGCCACGTTGCTATGGGAGCACTCGATGCCTACTTTGAAGATGGTTTAAAGGAATGGGATTGGGCTGCAGCGAGCTTGGTAGCCACAGAGGCAGGTGCTCGCTTTGGCCTTTATGGTCACGCGCCTTATATGACCACCATTGCAGGTGGTCCCACCCTCTATACAGAGTTGGAAAGCTTCCTGGGTCTGCACGCTTAGCTAGCCCCGCGCCTATATTTCGAGGGCGCCCCTAGGGGCGCGTTGGCCGATTTACGCTCAAGGCCTTTTCTGTGGCAAGATACGCAGTCTGCACGGCGATATCCGTGCTCAATTAATTAGGCAATGAACAGGAAAAACCATGAATATTCTCGACCTCGTAGATGCAGCTTCACTCCGCAAGGACATCCCACAGTTCCGCGCAGGAGACGAGCTTAAGATCCACGTCCGCGTTATCGAAGGCAGTAAGTCTCGCCTTCAGGTTTTTCAGGGAATCGTTATCGGCCGCCAAGGCGATGGAGTTCGCGAAACTTTCACAATCCGTAAACTCTCATACGGCGTTGGCGTAGAGCGCACATTCCCGGTTCACACACCAGTTATTGAAAAGATTGAACTTGTCAAAAAGGGCGATGTTCGTCGCGCCAAGCTTTACTACCTTCGCGACCTTCGCGGTAAGGCTGCCAAGATTCGCGAAAAGCGCGATGGCATCGAAGGCTACGGAGATGGAATTCTTTCTACTCCAGCGCCTGAGCCAGAAGTTGTCGCAGAAGCGCTACCTGAAGTAGTTGTTGAAGACGTTGCTGCAGTTGAAGTTACAGAACAAATCACTGAAGTTACAAGCGCTGTTGAAACTCCGGACACAGCCGAAACTCCGGACACTGAAAACAAGCCAGAGTAACTTCTCCTTTTCACATGTCGCGTAAGGGCTCAATCCTCCGCGAGTTCCCGATTCTCGTAATCGTTGCGCTCGCTGTATCCCTCGTGATCAAGACCCTTCTAGTCCAGTTCTTCTATATACCTTCGGGCTCTATGGAAAATACTTTGCAGATTGATGATCGAGTCGCAGTTAATAAAGTCCCTTTCATTTCATCTGCGATCAATCGCGGAGATGTAGTCGTCTTCCGAGATCCAGCCAATTGGCTTCCAGAGCCTTATGCCGGGAATGAAAATAAAGTCATCGCGAAGATTAAAGAAGCTTTTGTATCTGTTGGAGTCCTGCCTAACCCAGCAAAGCAGTACTTAGTGAAGCGAGTTATTGGAGTTGAAGGAGATCACGTAGTGTGCTGCTCTAAAAATAACACACTAATTATTAATGAGGTAGAAAGCAACGAGCCGTATATCTTTGCAGGAAATAAAGCTAGCGAAATGAAATTCAATGTGAGCGTTCCTGAGGGGAAGATTTGGGTTATGGGAGATCATCGTGGTTCATCAGCTGATTCTCGTTATCACCAAGACGATGTCAATAATGGCTTTGTACCCGTCGATAAGGTTACTGGACGTGTCTTTGCCATCATTTGGCCATTTAACCATCTGGGTTTAGTTCCCTCTCAAAATCCAATTAAGTAACTACGCCAAGTAACTTCATTGAGTAGTTTGAATCCATGAAAGCTATCGAAGAACTTCTTCGAAGCGCAGGCATTTCTCCTATAGCTGGAGTTGATGAGGCAGGACGCGGACCATGTGCTGGTCCTCTTGTTGTAGCAGCAGTTATATTGAAAGATCCCTTTGCTCCTGAACTTGCCGAAGTGCGAGATTCAAAAGAAATCCCTGAAAGCAAGCGCGAGATTCTCTTTGATCTGATCATGACAATCGCCGAAGGCGTGAGCGTCATTATCGTTCCTCCATCTGAAATTGATGAACGTGGAGTACACGCGGCAAACCTTGATGGAATGAGACGTGCGGTAAAAGGTCTCTCTATAGAACCTGCCTATGTATTAACCGATGGCTATGCAATCGAAGGTTTAGCTATTCCTAACGTTGCGGTCTGGAAAGGTGACCAAGTTGTCACAGCAATTAGCGCTGCTTCAATTATTGCCAAGGTAACCCGAGATCGCATCATGATAGAACTGAGTGAAACCTATCCACAATATGGCTTTGCCAAACATAAGGGCTATATCACAGCAGCTCATACTGCGGCGCTTGCAGAGCATGGACCTTGTGTAGAACACCGCAGATCTTTTTCAAATATAGCAGCGCTCTTACAATAGTTTTACACAGATTCACATATTGACCAGATAATAGAGAGCCTGCAGATTTATCCTGCCGCACATGGCAACTAAGATAAAGAGACCCAGTCAGAAGCAATCCAGTCGAAAACAGCGCATAGGCGCATTCGGCGAAGAAGTAGCTGCACAATATCTATTGGCTCGTGGTGATGAAATTATGGATCGAAATTGGAGGATCCGAGAGGGAGAGATTGATCTTGTCACTCTCGGAACCGATGGGCTCTTTCATTTTGTCGAAGTTAAGACTCGGAGTTCGCTTGCATTTGGCCATCCTCTTGAGGCAATCAATCGCGAGAAAGCCCACCGAATGCAACGTCTTGCTCTCGGATGGCTTGCAACGCACGGATGTTTAGGGTGCGAATATTCAATTGATGCAGCAGCAATTCTCCTCGCCGCAGATGGTTCGCATACTCTCGAATATCGAGGCGGAATATTGTGAGTATTGGGCAAACGCAGTGCGTGGCTTTACTGGGGTTAACTGGAAGTCTGGTTGAGATAGAGGTGGATATTTCAGACGGCTTACCGATGTATTCACTACTTGGACTGCCGGATGCTGCCCTACAGGAATCTCGCGATCGCGTGCGAGCGGCGATTTCGAATTGCAATGAGGTCTGGCCCAATCGAAAGGTAACTGTCTCATTATCTCCTGCATGGTTACCTAAAAGCGGGTCCAGTTTTGATCTAGCGATTGCGATTGCGATATTGATAGCCAGCTCACGTATTCCTCAAGCACCTTTTGATTCAACAATTATCTTAGGCGAACTCGCACTCGATGGAAAAGTGCGAACTGTCCGCGGGGTTCTTCCAGCCCTGATTGCGGCATATAAGAGCGGAATCACGAAAGCGATAGTTCCTGCAGCTAATCACTCTGAAGCTGCGCTGATGACACAGATGCAGATTCTTACCTTTGAATCTTTATATGATGTTTTGCTCTGGGCTCGCACAGGCGAGCGTGCTATATCGCAGGAGTTAGATTTAGAGGTTACAGAAGTTGACACCTATCTCGATTTTTCAGATGTTGCAGGGCAATCAAAAGCACGCTTTGCGGCCGAAGTTGCTGCAAGTGGGGGACATCATCTGCTCTTAATCGGCCCTCCCGGAACTGGGAAGACGATGATTGCATCACGCATTCCAACGATTCTGCCTCAACTCAGCGTTGATCAAGCCCTTGAAGTCACCGCAGTACATTCCATTTCAGGTTCCCTTAGCACGCGATCTCCCATGTCGCTACTTGCACCGATAGTGTCACCGCATCACACAGCATCCCGCGTTGCAATAGTTGGTGGGGGTTCGCATGTGATCAAACCAGGTGCATGCAGCCTTGCCCATCACGGAGTCCTCTTTATCGATGAAGCACCCGAATGCGCAGTTGGTGTATTGGACTCGCTCAGAGAGCCTCTTGAATCTGGCACTGTAACAATTACGCGAAGCGTTGGGGCTATTACATTTCCTGCACATTTTATTCTCGTCTTGGCCGCCAATCCATGCCCATGTGGAAAATTCACAGGTAAGGGACGGGCATGCACCTGTTCTTCCATTCAAGTACGTAGATATTTAGGAAAGCTATCTGGGCCTCTTATGGATCGCATCGACATGCGCGTACAGGTAGAACCTGTCAGTCGCGTGGAAATGGCCCAGACTGATTTGGGCGAATCGAGTCATAGTATTCGTAAGCGCGTCATTCAAGCTCGTGGCGCAGCTGCCGAAAGATATAAAAATCAGCCGTGGAAACTCAATGCCCATATTCCAAGTCGCGAGCTACGAACCACATATCGACCTGAACGCGCCGCAATGAATTTTCTCCATGACGAACTCGATCGAGAACTACTCACCGCTCGTGGGCTACATAAGGTAATTCGATTGTCATGGACTCTTGCCGATTTGGCTGGCCGTTCTATCCCAATGCTCGATGATGTTCAGAGATCGCTCTTACTTCGGGAAGGGTCCGAACTATGAAGACGCGAGATAAACGCTTTGCACTCTTTTCAGCGCTCGAAGCTGGTTCTTCCTTCTGGATGCGAGAGATAGCAGCTCACGGAGTAGATGATGTATTTGGCAGAGTGATAGCCAAACAGTATGACCCAATTAAATATGCAACTATTATCGAAAAGGTATCCAGCTTCAACGTTGATTCGGCTCAGATACAGCTCAGTAGCTGTCGTTCAATTTTCTTAACCCCTGAAGATACAGATTGGCCTCTTCGCCTCGATGAGCTAGAAGCGCCACCCATTGGTCTGATCGTCAAAGGTGACGCCTCAATTTTAAGCAGCGCATCCCTTGCAATTGTAGGAACGCGTAATCCAACGCCCTATGGAGTTCGCATCGCAGGTGATTTCGCTGCTGGCTTTGTTGATCGCGAATATTCGATTGTGAGCGGGGGAGCATACGGAATTGATTCGGCAGCACACCGGGGCGCTCTGGCTGCTGAAGGTCGCACAATTGCAGTGATTGCCTCCGGAATTGATCTGCAATATCCAGCAGGAAATGCTCGACTCTTCGATGAGATCTGCGAGAACGGCGCAATCGTCTCTGAAGTAATGCCTGATGTTCGAGCACTTCCTCATAGATTTCTGACCCGGAACCGTTTAATTGCAGCTCTTTCACAATCAACTCTTGTTGTGGAAGCTGCATTTCGTAGCGGTTCACTTAGAACTGCGCGCGATGCCGCCGAATTATTCAGACCTGTAATGGCAATTCCGGGGCCGATAAATTCACCTGCATCAGAAGGTTGCCATCGCCTTATTGGCGAACGCGCTGCTGAATTGGTCACATCACTTGCCGATGCCATTGAGTTAATTTCAGCGCTTTAGGTACTTACATAGATGTAATGAGAGACTAGCGCCATGAGTGAATTCCGTTCGGGCTTTGTTGCCATTGTCGGCCGCCCCAATACAGGAAAATCAACTCTCATTAATGCGCTGGTAGGTAGCAAGATTGCAATTACCTCACCTCATCCCAACACGACTCGACATGCTATTCGCGGAATTGTTAATAGTTCGCAGTATCAAGCAGTACTAGTCGATACGCCAGGTATCCATAAGCCAAAGACTTTGCTTGGATACCGACTCAACGCTGTGGTTAATGAGAGCCTTGATTCAGTAGATATCGTGATGATGTGCTTGCCAGCTGATGAGACATCCGGAGCAGGAGATGAATTTTTGGCGGCAGAGATCGCTAAGTATCCACGTGCTAAGAAGTTTGCACTCGTGACGAAGACAGATTTAGTCTCCAAGAAAAATATTGCAAATAGACTTTTAGGCATATCTGCTCTTGCGCAAGGCTTTACGTGGGATGAAATCATTCCAATATCAGCGGCGATCCACGAGCAGATTGATCTTTTAGAAAAACTCATCGGAGATAATCTGCCTATTGGGCCTGCTTTCTACCCAACAGATATGAAGAGCGATCAGAAAATCGAGCAGTTAATCTGCGAACTAATCCGAGAAGCAGCGCTACGAGATGCGCGCGAGGAGCTTCCACACTCAATTATGGTCACCATTGATGAAATGGCAGAACGTGAAGAGAAAGGCAGCCGCCCCTTCTTTGATATCCATGCCACGATTCACGTTGAACGCGATTCACAGACCGGAATTTTGCTGGGCCATCAAGGCGAACGATTGAAAGATATTGGAACTCGCGCCCGCAAAGATATTGAACGAGAACTCGGGGCACGTATCTTCCTAGGACTCCATGTCAAAGTTTCTAAAGAGTGGCAGAGAGACCCCAAATTACTTGAGCGCCTAGGATTTATTGAGCGCTAATTAACCCTGTTGCTAAGGCAACAAGTAAAGCCGAACCAAGAGCAACTCGATAGATTACAAAGGGTGTAAAGCTCTTGGTAGCGATAAATTTCATTAACCAAGCAATCACGGCATAACCAATGACAAATGCAGTAACAGTAGCGAGAAGAATTTCTGACATTGTGTAGATAGTTACCGTTGAATCACTCATTGCTTGCTTTAACTCATAGAGTCCGCTTCCAAAGACTGCGGGAAGAGCTAGAAGAAATGAGTATCGAAGGGCTGCTTCGCGCTTGTATCCAAGGAAACGACCAAGAGCTATGGTGGCTCCTGAGCGAGATACTCCTGGAACGAGAGCAAGTGATTGAGCTAGCCCATACAAAATTCCATCTCGCACACTCAGAGTTGAAAGTTCTTTTTCGCGCCTTCCAATGCGATCGGCAAAACCTAAAATGAGGCCGAAGATAATCAGAGTAGAAGCAATAATCCAGAGAGAGCGAAAATTATTGGTGATGTAGCTCTGGCCTAAATAACCCAAGATAACGATGGGTAAGGTGCCGATAATAATGAGGGTTCCCAGGCGAGCTTCAGCAGATCCATCACGCGTGAACCAGGCCCGCGCAATAGCAACAATATCTTTACGAAAGTAGAGTAGAACTGCGAGCTCAGTACCAATTTGAGTGATTGCGGTAAAGGCTGCCCCTGGATCATTTGCATTGGGCATAAATGCACCGACGATACGGATATGTGCGCTGGATGAGATAGGCAAGAATTCAGTTAAACCTTGGATAATACCTAAGAAGAGAGCCTCAATCATTGCGCCAGTATCCCAACAATTATGCAGTAACTGGCTTTCGGCTCGCGAAATACGAACCAATTAAGACAAGAGGGAGCCCCAAAATTATTCCAACAGTCAGTGGCTCTTTGAGAATTACTACTCCTAGCACCACCGCGAATGCAGTATTCAGGTAAGTCACAAGGGAGCCTCGGGCAACTCCGATGATTGATGCCAAGGTAAAGAATGCTGCGAATGCTGCACCCGTTGAAAGTATTCCAAGCCCCAAAATCGCACGGATCGCACCATCTGAAATCTGATGAGTTGGCCATTGCACGATAGTCCACGGAAGATAGAAGAGAGCAGTCATCGTCATTGCAACAGCGTTGATTGCAATTCCTGATACTCCAGGAAGTGCTCCCTGCACCATCATGACAGCGTATGAATATCCAATGGAAGCCACGAGAACCATCGCTATTGAGAGAGGATCTGCGCCACCAGAAATGCTTTCAATTCCGACAACTGCGATCAGCCCAATAAATCCAATAACAATTCCTATAAGTCGCTTGTGATGCCAGACCGTTTTATCGCCGCGCATAGAGGCAAAAATAGTTGCCCAGATTGGCACTGATGCAACAAGGAGACCGGCAAGCCCAGATGAGATCTTCTGCTCAGCAGTCCCAATCAAAATCCATGGCCCAATCATTTCAAGGAGTGCATAAAACGCGACATATTTATAGCCCCGAACTGCAGAGCCCAATTGGCGCTGTTTAATTGCCAAGGGAATCAAAATAACTGCTCCGATTGCAGTGCGAAGACAGACAACTATTGCAGGTGAAAAGCCGTTCTCTGGATCTACAGCAATTTTTATAAAGAGGTAAGGAACGCCCCAGAGAAAACCGACAAGGATAAAGAGAAACCATCCGCGACGTGACATTTGTTAGGCAAGCTCCTTGTTAGACAAGATGCAAACCTTACTGGGTTATCTTCTTCACTTCATAGCCTAAGAAATCGACAGCCTCTTGAGCGCTAGGAGTGATGGCCATATTGGTAACGAAGCCATGAATCATTCCTTCATATGCCTTGTAGAGAACTGAGACGCCATCACGTTGGAGCAAAGATGCATACTGCTCACCATCGCTGAGAAGCGGGTCATATTGGGCGGTAATAATGATGGCAGGAGCAAGATCTTTAAAGGTCTGCGCCTGCATGGGGGCCGCATAAGGATTTGAGCCATGTTCATCGCTTTGCAGATACTGATCCCAGAACCATTGCATCGCCTGGGTTGATAACCCATAGCCCGTCGCATTCTTTTGATAGGACTCGGTATCGAAGTTGCGGTCATTGCAGGGATAGATCAATATTTGAAAAGCCAGGGCAATAGCGTTATCTCGCGCCTTGATGGCAACTGCTGAAGCAAGATTTCCTCCTGCGCTATCGCCTGCAACGCCAATCTTTTCTGCATCGATTCCAAGCGTCGGGGCATTTGCAATAACCCAGAGCAGCGTTTCATAGCAATCATCGAATGGAATTGGAAATGGATGCTCGGGCGCCTTCTGATAGTTCACGCTAATGATGACAGCGCCGCTCTGGTTTGCAAGGCGAGCAAGGGATGCATCATAGATATCGAGAAAATTAAGAACCCATCCACCTCCGTGGAAGTAGACAATGGCCGGAGACTTCATCTCTACTGTTGGTCGATAAATTCGAATAGGCAAATCTGCAGTGGGTCCTGGAATAAATCGATTGCTTATCTCGTAGACATCCTCAATGGGTCCCGACGTTACTGTTCTACCTTGGGTATTGCGCCGGATTACATCTATAGGCGCTTGCCAAACCTGCGGCAAGTTAAGAGCTTCTGATTTTTTAAGAAATGCAGCGATCTCAGGAGCTAGGGCCATTGTTACCAGCCCTCTGTTCGATCGCGAAGCAATCTGTAACGCTCTACAACTTCTGGCGTAGCAACTGTATGGGCCGATGTCACGTCCCCTAGATTCCATTGTGGTGCTACGGCATCCCCTGATAGCGCCCATGCAGCTTCTCGCGCCGCGCCGCGCCCTTGACGGATGAGCTCTCCAGTATGTGCGCTACGAATAACAACCATGACCGACTGGGTTGATGAATACACGCCAGCGACGAGCGGGCCTTTTGGGTGGTGGGTCTTTGCCATGGCGAAAGGCTAGACTGTGCGAGTCAATGTTGACCACTGCGGCCTTATCTTTAAGGCGAATACTTTCGAAAATTTTGGAGCGTTGTAATGCGTATTGGAATCCTTACAGGTGGCGGTGATTGCCCAGGCCTTAATGGCGTTATTCGTGGAGTAGTCACAAAGGGAATAAAAGATTATGGCTACGAATTTGTAGGTTTCCGCGATGGCTGGAAAGGTCCTCTTGAGGCTCTGACCATGCCCCTTGACCTTGCAACGGTAAAGCCAATTCTGGCAAAGGGCGGAACTATTCTTGGTTCATCTCGCACCAATCCATTTAAGATCGAGAACGGCGTTGAGCGCATCAAGCAGAACCTTGCCGATCAAGGAATTGATGTTCTTATTGC
>TARA_B110000503_G_scaffold57065_1_pt1 | contig 17212 bp, 11 predicted proteins | sample TARA_B110000503 | Tara Oceans TARA_B110000503 (sample SAMEA4397472) | marine metagenome | biome: Polar Biome; feature: [SRF] surface water layer (ENVO:00010504); material: water (ENVO:00002006), including particulate matter (ENVO:01000060) such as... | depth 5 m | reverse complement strand
CAAATGCAAGCAGCAAGACGATGCGCATATCAGATGTCTTCGAAAATACGGAGAGTCCCAAGATCATGCTGTTCATCGCGTGAGGAGATGGTCAGCTCATGAATGATGGCCACTTTCGGTGCATTGTTGAACGCCGGCAACGTGTCCTCACTGTATACGTAGAGGGTGTAATCTCCTGTGCGCAAACCATAAAACACAAACTCCCCATCGAAATTGGTTTGAACTCGATCGTCCGGTCCAACACGATCGCCGTAAATGATGAAGACATCCTCATCCGCAGCTGGCGCTATCACCGCTCCGTTTGGATTGGTGATTACCGGGCGTTGTTCTACTTCAATTTTCCCGTGAATCATCGCTTGTCCGCCTTCACCGGCCGTTCTCGTGCAGCCAAAAGCGAAGATTGACGAAGCCAGGCCAACGGCCCAGAAAAAATTTAGGCGCCTTTTCAAAATTTGATTCCTTTTCATGAGAGTGCAAAGTAGCAACTGAAGTAATTTCGAACACAACATCATGGTACCACACGACGAACATTCTCCACTTCAGCACACCGGCATCGGTGAAGGACGCATTGAAATTGTTTGTGGACCCATGTTTTCTGGGAAAACAGAAGAGCTCCTGCGCCGCGTTCGACGTGCTCAAATCGCTCGCCAACCTACGCTTATTTTCAAGCCCGCAACGGATACGCGTTATGAAAAAGACGCCGTCACTTCGCACGACTCGAATGCATTGCCTTCCGTTACGGTCAAAGACAGCGCCGCACTTCTGTCTCATTTACAATCACTTAGCAAACCCGTCATGGTCGTGGCCATTGATGAAGTTCAATTCTTCGATGAAGACTTGCCCTCGTTGTGCACGTTTTTGGCCAACAAAGGCATTCGCGTGATCGCTGCTGGTTTGGATTTAGATTTTACGGGGGAACCTTTTGGGTGCATGCCAGAATTGCTTGCGCGCGCTGAAGAAGTGACCAAGCTGCATGCTGTCTGCATGGAAACAGGGAGGCCAGCGCATTTCTCTCACCGCATTGCAGGAGGCGACAGCACCGTTGAAATCGGAGAAAAAGACTTGTATATCCCCTTGACGCGACAAGCCTTTGTAGAGGCTCGAAAGTCCAATGCACCTGATTCAGAGGAGGCGAGCGTATGAGGGTTGAAGCATGGCGCCAATGGACGCGCGGAAAAACGGTGCTTGCCGCCGATGCGCAATCTGATTTGAACGACGTCCTGCTCGTCGCCTTTGATAGTCGTCTGTTGAACCCTCCCCTTGCCGCATCGACCCTGTTCATCGCAATTCAAGGTGCCTGGCACGACGGTCACAACTTCCTCGAAGAAGCTCACCGTCTCGGCGTGCGTTATTTTTTGGTCGCAGAAGGGGCGAAACTTCCTGCGCTTCCCGATTCCGATGTAGTCACCGCACCGGATGTCATTCAAGCATGGCAGTCGCTCGCGACCGATTGGCGACTTTCTTGGGGGAAAACAGTCATTGCCATCACAGGGAGCAACGGCAAAACAACCGTCAAAGAGTGGTTGTCCTCCTTGCTAGCACCCGCTGTTCATGTTCACAGCAGTCCAAGAAGTTACAACAGCCAAATTGGCGTCCCCATGTCCTTGTGGGATTTGCATGACGATCACCAGGTCGCATTGATTGAAGCCGGAGTTTCCCAGCCGGATGAAATGGAACGGCATGCCCGCACCATTCAGCCAGAATTTGGTGTCCTCACGCACCTCGGGTCCTCTCATATTGACGCTTTTGAAGATGAAGAGCACCTTTTAGACGAGAAACTCAAACTGTTCGGAACCTGTGATTGGATCGCCATGCCTGGCTCATTGATTGAAGCAAAACAAAAGCTCCAGGACCGTGGCTGCAAAGTCATTACATGGGGTAAGGACGAACACCACGAGTTGATTGTTCAAAGCCATGCGACCTCATCCGGTAGGGTCATTCAGGCCACCTGGAAAGAAACCATCTACAACTGGACCTTGCCCTTTTCCAGTGAAATTGGTTTTCGAAACGCCATGACTGCTGTTTTGGTTGCACTCCAATGGGGTGTCAACGGACAACAGGTGAGGCCCGTTCTAAGACGCCTACAAGACCTCGATATGCGCATGCAACGTCTGCGATCACGCAGCGGTGCTTGGGTGCTATCCGATGCTTATACCAATGATTGGGACGCCTTAACATTGGCCTTGACAGACCTAGACCAACTGGCAGGGAGTTTTCCAAAAGCTGCGATCATCGGTCCCATACCGGCGTTGGCACCATCGGATTCATCACGGCTCGTTCAGCTTCTTGAAAGCACTTCAGTCCATCACGTCTGGCTCATCGGACCCACCTGGAATTCACTCCTGCATGCCCTCTTTCCTTCGGGAATGCGCATTGAACATTTCGAGTCCACGGATCTAGCCTTGGCCCACCTTCAAAAACACCCCAATGCATTTTTAGGACAACACGTCCTCATCAAAGGGCCACGCGTCGAACAATTCGAACGTTTTCATCCGCTGCTATTGCAACGGGGACATATGACACAGCTCAATTTGGACTTGGACGCCGTAGAGCACAATTTAAGGACCTTCAGGGCACACGTTCGACAGCACTCCGGCACTGACACGAACATATTGGCCGTCATCAAGGCATCGGCATACGGCACCAACGGGCCTGCTTTGGCACGTCTTCTTCAATTCCATGGAGTTGACCTCATGGCTGTAGCCTGCACAGAAGAAGGAGTGGAACTTCGTAAAAATGGATTGTCCATGCGGGTTTTGGTGCTGAATCCAGAGCCTGACACCTTCAGCACTCTTCTCCAGTATCGCCTCGAACCGACCTTGCACAACTTCGAACAGCTGGAGTTGTTCTCGCAGGCTGTCGCAACCTTTTCTCCATCAGATTCTTGGCCCATTCACATCAAGCTGGATACCGGAATGCACCGTCTTGGTTTTAGCCGCGATCAGTGGCCTCAATTGCACACCACCTTACAGCAAATTCAGCAGCTGGAGGTGAAATCTGTTTTTAGTCATTTGGCAAGTGCCGATGATGATTCACAAGACCACAGAACACAACAACAATTTCAAGCCTTTCATCAAGCATTGCGTGTTCTCGGGCACGCCAAAGGCGCATTCAAAACGCACATTTTGAACACTGCAGGGTTCATTCGGTTTCCAGAACAGGCAGGTGATTATGTGCGCATTGGCATTGGTCTATTTGGCGTACGCGTGGCTGAATTCCCATCCGACTTGGAGCTGCAACCGGCCGTCCAATTCACCACTGTGATCTCAGCGATCCATACGATTGCTCCGGGCCATGGTATTGGCTACGGTTTGACCGATGCGACCGATGCAACTCGGCAGGTGGCCACTCTTCCGGTTGGTTACGCCGACGGGTTTCCACGGCACCTGAGCCATGGAAAAGGCCGCGTTGCCATTCACGGAAAGCTCGCTCCGGTGGTCGGAAAAGTCTGCATGGACATGGTGATGGTGGATGTCACTGACATCCCACTCGCTCAACCCGGTGATGCCGTTGAACTGTTTGGAAAAACGGTGACTATCGAGTCTTTCGCCCAATCAGCCGGAACAATTCCCTATGAAATATTGACCCGAATTCCCGCGCGAGTCCATCGAACTCAGCGCGGAAAATGACCGGTCAAACCACTTCTTTCTTCCCGTATTTGTAGATCATCCGATTGATCCACCAATACATGACAGGAACAATAATGAGTGTCAAGAACGTCGCAAACGTGAGGCCATAAATGATGGCCCAACTCATGGGTTTCCAGAATACGTTGTTGTCCCCACCGATGTATATCCGCGGATCATATTCCGTAATCAACGTGACAAAATCAATGTTCAAACCGATGGCCAAAGGCAACAACCCTAAGATGGTGGTAATCGCGGTCAATAACACTGGACGCAGTCTTGTTCGACCGCCCGTAACAATGGATTCCTCCACTTCACTGAAGGGCAAATACTCCCCCACACCCAATTCACTCCGTTTTCGTTCTCGCAACAAATCGGTGTAGTCAATTAGAACGATTGCATTGTTGACCACCACTCCGGCTAAGGAGATGATCCCAATCATCGTCATGATAATGACAAAGTCCATTTGGAAAATCACCAATCCAAGCAACACGCCAATCAAACTGAAGAAAACACTGAATCCAATGATGAACGGTGTCGTGATGGAATTGAACTGGGCCACAATGATCAAGATGATCAGGAAAAGCGCCAGCAACAACGCCCTTGACAAGAAGGCCATTTCCTTCGCCTGCTCTTCCTGTTGTCCCGTAAAGGCCCATTGAACACCCTCCGGTGTATCAAATTCCGCCAACTCCGTCTTCATTCCTTCCACGATTTCATTGGCATTGGCTCCTTCCAACACATTGGAGCTCAATGTGATGATGCGATCCATGTCCTTTCGTTTGACGCTGCTGAACGTGGTGCTTCGCTTGGCAGTTGCTACGGCGCTGATCGGAACCTCCTTGATCTGACCGTCCGAAGCGCTCCGAAAAATCACCTTTTGGTTCATCAACGCGTCCACGTTGTTCCGCGCTGATTCTTCAAATCGCACATTGATGGGGTAATCATCTTCACCGTCTTTGTACGTACTCACCTCTCGGCCAAACAAGGCGGTTCGAATGGTCATGCCAATGTTTTGCGTCGACAAACCATAATTGCGCGCCTTGGTCCGGTCAATGGTGATGGGCAATTCAGGCTTGCGTTTGTCCACGTCCACCTTGAGTTCTTCCACCCCATCGTATTCCAATCCCCGCAAATATTGGCGCATCGAAGTCGCGGTCGCTAACACCTCATCGTAGTCCTCGCCACGAATTTCAATGTTGATTGGCGGGCCTTGTGGCGGACCATCCGAATTCTTGGTCACAATGACTTCTGCGTCGGGATAACCCCGCAATTTCTCACGGACAGCCGATAACATGTCCCGGGAAGATTGCCCTTTCCGGTCTTGAAACTTCACAAAGTTTACCACGATACGCGCTTTGTGAGGCGTATTCCCTAAAGATGGCCCTTCTTGGGGGTCACTGGTGCCATTGCCCACTTGACCAATAACCGAATTGGCCATATACGCGGTGAGTTCACCTGTCTCTGGATCAATCTGTTTGAAGCGGTCTTCTGACAACACATCCATGATCAAATTCTCAATCTCCGTGGTCACCCGATTGGTTTCCTCAATGTCCGTCCCAATGGGCTTCGTGATGAAAATATTGAGGTATTGCGGCTCATTGGATGGGAAAAACTCCACTTTCGGTGGAAAGACTCCAAGCAATGCAAACGCCAACACCATCAAGCCCGCCGTTCCGAAGAAGAACACCCAAGGCCTCTTACCGGCCAATGCGTAACGCAAAAAGGCTTCGTACCCTCGCTCCAAACGGGGCAAGAAACGGTTTTGGAAAAGTTTGGTGGCTGGAAAGAGTAAGTAAGCGTTCAGGATGGTCAACAAGCCGGCGATGATCAAAATATTGCCAAAGGCTGTAGCACCCAGCAACAAGAAAACGGCACCGAACGTCACCAGTGAAGCAGTCAACCAATGCACCCGCTTCTTGTTGATTTCCTGATCTCCCACACGCATCAAAACCGCTGTCAGGACGGGATTGATAACCAATGCTACAAAGAGTGAAGAACTCAATACAATCATCAGTGTGATCGGCAGGTACTTCATGAATTGTCCGATCAATCCAGGCCAAATGGCCAAGGGTAAAAATGCTGCCAATGTCGTGGCAGTCGAAGCGATGATGGGCCAAGCCACCTCACCCACACCAAACTTTGCAGCACGCAGCGGACTCTCTCCTTCCTCCATGAGTCGATAGATGTTCTCCACGACCACAATGCCATTGTCCACGAGCATGCCCAGTGCTAGAACCAATGAGAACAATACCATCACGTTGAACGTAATGCCTAAAGCACTGAGGATCATAAACGACATGAACATGGACAGGGGAATGGCCACGCCTACGAACATCGCGTTGCGCAGTCCCAAGAAAAACAGCAGCACCCCGACCACCAACAACACCCCAAAAATGATGGAATTCTGCAACTCCTCCACCTGCGTTCGCGTCTGGTCTGATTGGTCGTTGGTAATGGAGACACTCAAGTCCGCCGGCAGGTAGTCCACCTTCGCTTGGTCAATGATTCCGTTGATTCCGTTGGACGCCGCGATGAGGTTTTCCCCGGCACGTTTGATGATGTCCAAAGAGACCACCGGTTGTCCATATTCCCGAGCATAACTCGTCTTCTCCTGCTCCACAAAATGCACGGAAGCAACATCCTTGAGGTACACTGGCGCATTGTTCTCGCTCTTGACAATGACATTTTCAATGTCTGCCATGGAATGGAAATCCCCTTCCACTTGCACGGTTCGCCGAAAGTGATCTACGAGCAGATCCCCACCAGAAATGGTTACATTTTCTTGCGCAATCGCTCCGGAAATATCATTAAAGCTGACCTTCATGGCCTCCGCTCTCAAATGATCAACAACGACTTCAACCTCCTTGTCCATCACACCGCGGATGTCCACTTTGCTGATTTCGGGCAGCTCCTCAATGGCTTCTTCCAACGCTTCCGCGTATCGTTTCAATTCATCCAGCGAATAGTCTCCGGATAAATTCACATTCATCACCGGCAACAACTCGGAAAAGTTCAACTCAAAGACATTGGGGTCCGCCGGTAAATCATCTGGGAAATTGGGGTCCGCTTTTGCCTTATCAACCGCGTCCTTGACTTTGCGCAGGGCTTCGTCTGGAGTCACATCGAAATCAAATTTGATGTCAATCGCACTGTAACCCTGGATCGAAGTCGATGAGATTTCATCCACACCGGTAATGGAATTGATTTCCTTTTCGAGTGGTCGCGTGATGAGTTTCTCAATGTTGACCGGGCTGTTTCCCGGGTATGGCGTTCCAATGAAAACCTCTGGAATGACCACCTCCGGAAAGCTTTCCTTAGGAACAGTGATGTAGCTGTAAATCCCGCTGACCGTGATGATGGCCATCAAGACGAACACCGTCGTTCTGTTGGACACACTCCAACTACTGAGGCCGAATTCCCTTCGTTTGGGGGTAGGTGTCAAGTTTTCCATGCTCCTTATTCTTCCCCGATAATGCGAATGTTCTGACCGCTTACAATGCGAGTCGCCCCCTTGGAAACCACCTGCTCTCCAAAGGCCAAACCGCCTTGGATGAGCATGTAATCTCCGGAGCCCATGCCCACATTGAGGTTGCGCTTCTCTGCCACTACGGTTCCGTCCTGTTGCGGTGCCGCTACAAACACATAGTCGTGGCCTTTGATGTCCTGTTGAATCAGCGCGCTGGGTAACACCACTGCGCTATCCAAAGCCAAATCCTGCAACCATACACTTGCGTACATGTTCGGAAGAAGCGCCGAACCATTCGGGAGCGGTAAGGTGAGTTCCAATGTTCGATTGGCCGGATTGATGAACTGACCGACTCGACCAATTTGCGTCATCAAGGTGTCCACGCCGCTCACAATCACTTCTGCTGGCATTCCTTTCGAAACCCTTCCAGCGTAATGGTCGCTTACACTCGCTCGAACGTACATGTCGCGTAGATCAATCACCCGCGCCAAAGGGGATCCCGGTAGCGCCATTTCTCCCGTTTTAGCGAGGCACCGATCCAAAATCCCATCGAATGGAGCGCGGATTATCGCCATGTCCATTTGTTCCAGCAACGTCTTCATGCTATTCTCCAAAGCCGTCTTTTGATTCTGAGCTTGCATGAAATCCAGTTCAGATCCAATGCTTTGTTTCCACAACCGCTCCTGTCGATTGAAGAGGTCCGTGGCGAGGTCCAGCTGCGTTTGCAATTCGGCCCTGGAACGATTCAGAACATCCGTGTTGATGCGAATGAGCGCATCGCCTTCACGCACTGGCGCTCCCTCTGAAACCATTACTTCTTCAATGATTCCAGCGAATTCTGCCGTCAAAATGGAATTCATGTCCGTTTCCACATTGCCTTGAATGCTGAAGCGATGAGAAAACGGCTCGGGCTGGACATCAAATACACCAACGGCCATGCCCTTGAGTTTCATGGGGGTCGAAGACTCTTCAGCTATAGGGTCAGCCGTTTCCGAAGAGCCACAGCTCATGAAAACAGTGCTGCTCAGGATCAGCATAATTCCGGTCAACCGGATGGGGAAAAGAAAGGGCATCGAAAAGGGGTTGCGTGATGAGTTCATGAGATCATTCAAATTCTGAAAGCGCACGTTTCAGTTCAGTTTGAGCATTGAGCCAGTCCAAAACAGCCGAGAGGCTATTGCCTTGAGCTTCGAGTAATTGATTTCGAGCTTGTGTCCATTCGAATGAAGAGACCAAGCCTTCTTGGTAGGCAACGTACGATTGATCAAAAATCCGTTGGGCAATCGCTTCGGAACGGGTGCGGTTTTGGTACGCCGCCATCGTCAATTCCAGTGTCAAACGGGCGTTGTCAAATTGCATTTGTGCAGCCTGTCGCATTTGTTCCAAGCCAAGGTTGGCCCGGTCTTCCTGGATGCGCTTCTTTTCGATCTGCTGCTTCCCGCCAAAACTGGTCCACAGAGGCATGCTGAAGTTCACTCCCCACAACTGCACGGGATACCAGTTTCCATCTGCGTCAAAGAAGTTGAACGCGTCCCTTTGGGCGTTGCCTTGGTTGGTGTAAAAGGCGGCAACTTGTGGAAGGCCTTTGGCTTGTTGATTGCGCACATCCAATCGGGCCAGTTCGACAACGGACTCCTGCAGCTGGATGCCGGGCAACGCATTCGCGTTAAACGCTTGAGACAACAACGCCAGTCCATTTTTTTGACTCAAAAGGCCCTCCAACGAGTCCTTTAATTTCAATTCCATTTTCGGATCCACTCCCATTTGAAAACGCAACAGCGCTTGCGTGAGAGGGACTTGAAGTTTGGCAGAAGACCATTCCAACTCCAATTCCTGCATGGCCAGCTCCAATTGATCCACCGCAATTTGGTTGACAAAACCTTCGGCATGCAATTGCTGCGTCTCCTCCAAACTGGTTTGCACCAACTCAAGTGCCTTTTCCAGCAAGTTGACCCCTTCAGCTGCGCCCAGCGCCACATGGTAGGCTTGAGCCACCTGCTGTCGAACCTCATCCGCTGTTCTTTGAATCGATTGTTCTTTTGAATCGGCATACAGTTGAGCCGCACGAAGCCCCACAAAGTATGAGCCACTAAATAACAATTGGGTCGCTTGAACACCCACATTGACCGTGTGATTCTGTCCAAATTGCAACTCAGAAAGAGCATTCGGATCCGCGGGCGGTGCATTCAACACCACGCCTGTTTCCTCTGCAACCCCCGATAAGAAATCATTGAAATACGAAGGCAGACCGAATGCGTCAGCCGGAACCACCTGTGTGGGAATATCAATGTATTGGCTATAATCGGCCACTAGGTTAATTTGTGGGAGACCCGATGCAAGCAACTGCTTGACATCCCGTTCGGCTTGGGCTTGATCCAACCGCGCGAATTGCATGGAAAATGCTTGCTTCAGCGCGATGTCTTGGGCTTCGGCCAAAGTCACTTGAAGGGATTGTGGAGATTGGGCCGATGTCGGGCGCATACCGAACCCTGCGAGCAGGATTAAAAGGAATGAAAATCTCATCATATAGGTTGAAATTCAGATGCCAACTTCTTTTTCAAGTAGTCCAAACCTCGGGGGTTTGAGATAGCATGGATGTGATACATAGCTGATTGCCAATACAATTGAGCAATGGGCTTGTGATTGGATGTGTCTTGAGCCATCTCACGGACAGCCGAGCTCACGGAAACCAGGAAATGAGCAGCGACGGCAGGGTCAACTTCTGGGCGGTACACACCCTCGACTTGGCCTCTTTGGATGTTGCTCTCCACAGCTCCAAGGAGAATGTCATCTCTGGTTTTTACACAATATAAAAACGCCTTCGGATGGTACTTCTGAAGATCATATAAAATGCTCGGGTGCATCTGTGACACCACTTGATGCACATGCTTCATGATGCGAAGTTCACTGTCAATGGCATTGCCTCCCGCATTGGACGCTTCCAGAATGACGGCCTCCAACTCCAAGCAATGCTGCTCCATTGCCAGCTGGATTAGCTCCTTCTTGTCCTGAAAATGTTTGTAAAGTGTCTTCTTCGAGACCCCCAACTCTTTGGCTAAATCGTCCATGTTCACGGACTTGATGCCGAACTGCAAAAAGACCGTCATGGCCTGTTTGACCAAGTCTTTTGCAGTTTGGTGGAGTAGATCAAATGTGGGGCACTGGGACATTGAGGCGGCAAAAGTACTGCCCTCTATCCGCAGCGGAAACGAAAAGTGTGTTAAAACGTTTCCTCTGTGTCAATCAAGGGCCCGATCAATGACGGCATCCGTAGCGTGTTGCGCCACCGTAACCTTCAACAAAGGCTCTCGTTCCATGGCCCGTTGGATTGCCCATTCAGCCCCTTCATTGCGCGCCCAACTTCGGCGTGCTATGCCGTTGTTCACATCCCAATGCAACATGGCTTTCAGTCGCCGCTCAGCGTCAGCGCTCCCATCGATGAGCATCCCGAAGCCGCCGTTCACCACTTCGCCCCAACCAACTCCACCTCCATTGTGCAGGGAAATCCAAGTCGCACCGCGGAAGGCGTCGCCGGCAAAATTCTGTACGGCCATGTCCGCCGTGAAAGCCGACCCGTCATAAATATTGGAGGTTTCCCGATAAGGAGAGTCCGTGCCGCTGACATCGTGATGGTCTCGACCCAAAACCACAGGACCTTTTAATCGGCCGTCGGCAATGGCGTCGTTGAATGCTTTCGCAATGAGCATGCGACCTTCTGCATCGGCGTATAGAATGCGCGCTTGAGAGCCCACCACCAGTCGATTGGCCTTCGCTCCTTGGATCCAACGGATGTTGTCTTCCATCTGCTGGCGAATTTCAACGGGCGCCTCTTTCATGAGTCCTTCCAAAACATCACACGCAATGCCATCGGTCAACTCCAAATCTGCCGGATCTCCGCTCCCACAAACCCAGCGAAACGGTCCAAAACCGAAGTCAAAACACATCGGACCCATGATGTCCTGAACATAACTCGGATATCGGAATTCGATTCCATTGGTTGCCATGACATCAGCGCCTGCGCGCGATGCCTCCAATAAAAAAGCATTGCCATAGTCGAAGAAATACGTTCCGCGTTCGGTGTGTTTGTTGACTGCTGCCGCATGACGGACTAACGAAGCTTTCACACAGGACTCGAACTTCTCGGGATCATGCGCCATCATCTCGTTCGCTTCTTCAAACCCCAAACCCATCGGGTAATAACCTCCCGCCCAAGGATTGTGGAGAGATGTCTGGTCTGAGCCGAGATCCACGAAAACTTCGGCTTCATCAAACGCTTCCCAAACATCCACAACATTGCCGATGTAGGCATACGACTCTGCCCGTTTGCCCGCAACAGAGGCTTTGACTTGAGTGACCAAATCATTCACATTCTCAATCAAATGATCCACCCAGCCTTGTTCGTGCCGCTTGCGTGCTGCGGCCGGATTGACCTCAGCGGTGACACTCACTACGCCGGCTATGTTGCCCGCTTTGGGTTGAGCACCGCTCATTCCTCCCAACCCAGCCGTAACAAACAGTTTGCCGGCTGGGCCCGTGCCTGTTTTATCGTTCATACGCACGGCGTTCAGCACCGTGATCGTCGTGCCATGAACGATGCCCTGCGGCCCAATGTACATGTAAGATCCGGCCGTCATTTGACCGTATTGCGAAACTCCCATGGCATTCATGCGCTCCCAATCATCCGGCTTCGAATAATTGGGAATGACCATGCCGTTGGTCACAACGACACGAGGTGCTTCCTTGTTGGAGGGAAAGAGCCCCATGGGATGGCCGCTGTACATCGCCAAGGTCTGTTCCTCTGTCATCTCACTGAGGTACTGCATCGTCAAGCGGTATTGCGCCCAATTCTGGAAAACTCCGCCATTTCCTCCGTAGGTAATGAGTTCTTCAGGATGCTGTGCAACCGCGGGATCCAAATTGTTTTGAATCATCAACATGATGGCAGCCGCTTGCATGCACTTCGCTGGATACTGTTCAATTGGACGGGCATACACCGCATAATCCGGTCGCAATCGGTACATGTATATTCGACCGAAGTCGATCAGCTCTTGGGCAAACTCTGGCGCCAATTCTCCGTGCTGCTCAGCTGGGAAATAACGCAAGGCATTGCGCAAAGCGAGTTTTTTTTCGTCTTTGGTGAGGATGTCCTTGCGGATGGGCGCGTGGCTCATTTCATTCGAACGCACCCGAATCGCAGGTAAAATTGAGGGAATCCCCTCAACAATGGCTGCGCGAAACGCTTGCATTTCCGTGTTAGAATCGTGCTTCATCGTTTGTTCGTTTTTCCCGTGCGTTTGTCATATCCATATGGGCAGTGCTTGCAACCGCTTAAGCAACAATGACCTCGCTTCAGGTGGTATTGTTCCGTGAAGACCACAAATCCTTCCGGACTGTGGTAAAAATCTCCTGGTTCCAAATCGTCCCGCATGTTGCAAATTTACCATCTATGAAGTCGACTGACATCCTCCCTTGGCCAAACCCCAACACTGAGCGTATCTCGTGGTCTGTTGCTGAGCAAGCCGGGGTCGATTTGTGGGTCCGTCGTTTGGACCAGATCCCGGGACCTTCTCCAGGAAATAAGGCTTACAAACTGCATTGGCATCTCGAAAAAGCCGCGCGAACCTTTTCCAAATCATTGCTCACTTTTGGGGGTCCGTGGTCCAATCATCTCCACGCTGTCGCCGCAGCAGGACATGCACGTGGAATCCGAACGATTGGTGTGGTGCGTGGAGAGCGGCCTCAAAACGAAGACCAACTCACAGATACTTTGCGCGATTGTGAAGCGTGGGGTATGACCCTTTTATTCGTGAGTCGTGCGGAGTACAACGAAAAGCACACTGATTTCTTCAAAGCTTGGCTTCGGGATGAATTCAATAATCCGTGGATTGTCCCGGAAGGAGGAGCGGACGCTTTGGGAGTCATGGGATCTCAGAAAATCATCGAGCCGCGAGACATTGAAAGCCCTTGGGATGCCATTCTCGTATCGGCTGGAACGGGTGCAACGGCCGCTGGACTGGCCATTGCAATGAAGGGAGCGTCTCCATTGGTTGTCTGCAGTGCGCTCAAAGGATGGAGGCCACTTGAGGCAATAGAGACCCTGATTGCATCCACTTTGAATGACGAAGTCTGGGCTCACGAACTTATGGACAACATCCATGCTTGGGAGGACGCGCACGAAGGCGGATTCGCAAAACGAACACCTGAATTGATGGCCTGTTTAACATCTTGGGAAGATGAAACGGGCCTGCAATTGGATGCGTTGTACACGGGTAAATTGGTGTTGGCTTTAAGTAGAATTTTGATTTCAAACAGTCCCAGCCGGCCGCGATTCCTCGCTTCAGGCTCTCGCATTTTACTCATGCATACAGGTGGTTTGCAAGGAAATCGGTCGTGGCGAACGAAATACAAGCGTTCAGGCGCACCGTGATGTTCCGCGCACTAAATTTGACACTTCTCATCCATCAAGACCTCTTTTTTCGCATTCCATGAGTGATTTCCTTCAGCACGAATGTGGCATCGCAATGATGCGGCTTAAGAAGCCTTTGCAGCATTACATTGACAAGTATGGCACCGCATTTTACGGTCTCAATAAGATGTACCTGCTTATGGAAAAGCAGCACAACCGAGGTCAGGATGGTGCTGGCTTAGCAAACATCAAATTGGATGTTCCCGCGGGAAGCCGCTATATCTCGCGGGTCCGTTCCGTAGACTCCCGACCGATCCATGATGTGTTTTCGCGCATCATGCCTCGATTTGAGGGCTTGACCACCGAACAACTCCAAGACGCTGACTTCCTACAACGTGAATTTGCCTTCACCGGGGAATTGTTTTTAGCGCATCTGCGTTACGGCACCTATGGAAAAAATGAAGTGGAGAACTGCCACCCTTTTCTCCGTCAAAACAACTGGAGAACGCGAAACTTGGTGGTCGCCGGCAACTTCAACATGACCAATACGGACGAGCTTTTCCAGAAGCTGGTCGCGTTGGGACAGCACCCGAAGGAGGAAGCCGATACCGTCACCATCTTGGAGCGAATTGGTCACTTCCTCGATGAAGAAAACCAACAGCTTTTTGACAAGCTGAAGAAGGACGGTATTGACGATCACCGTGAAATCAGCGTACGCATTGGCGAGTCGCTTGATGTTCAGAAAATACTTACACATGCGGCCAATTCATTGGATGGCGGGTATGTCATGTGCGGTCTCATTGGACATGGCGATGCCTTTGTCATGCGTGACCCCAATGGAATTCGACCTGCGTTCTGGTTTGAAGATGATGAGATTGTCGTGGTGGCCAGTGAGCGACCGGTCATCCAAACAGCTTTCAACTTGACAGCAGATCAGATCAAAGAAGTGGCTCCTGGACATGCTTTGATTATTAAGCGTGACGGTTCTGTTTCCATGCCTCAGGTAAAACAACCCGGCGAGCAGAAATCATGCAGTTTTGAGCGAATTTATTTCAGCCGAGGAAACGACGCGTCCATCTACCAAGAGCGCAAAGCCCTTGGGAAATATTTGGTGCCTAAAATTCTCGAGGCTGTGGAGCACGACTTGGAACACACGGTCACCAGTTTTATTCCAAACACCGCTGAAGTTTGCTTTTATGGTCTCATCCAGGGGATGGAGGATTATCTCAATCAAGCCAAAATTGCTCGAATTATTGGATTGGGGTCCAATCCAAATCCGGGAGAAATCCAAGAGATTCTCAGCGAGCGCATGCGCGTTGAAAAAGTTGCCATCAAGGATGCGAAGTTGCGCACGTTCATCACAGAAGAAGCCAATCGGGACGACCTGGTAGCGCACGTTTATGACATCGCTTATGGCACGGTTGAAGCTGGCGTTGACAACCTCGTCGTCATCGATGACAGCATCGTACGCGGTACGACCTTGAAAAAGTCCATCCTTCGCATCTTAGACCGATTGGGTCCAAAGCGCATCGTCGTCGCCTCCAGCGCTCCGCAAATTCGATACCCTGATTGTTATGGCATTGACATGGCGCGAATGGGTGATTTCATTGCCTTCCAAGCCGCGGTCAGCCTGATTAAAAAACGCGGTTTAGAGCACATTCTTGACGAAACATACGCCGCGTGCAAAGCACAGATTGAATTGTCGAAAGAAGAAAACGTCAACCAGGTGAAGGCTGTTTATGAACCGTTCACAGCGGAAGAGATCAGTGATGAAATCTCATTGTTGCTGACTCCTGAGGGCATGAATGCTGAAGTCAAGATCGTCTACCAGAGCATTGAGGGGCTGCACGCCTCCTGCCCAGATCATAAAGGCGATTGGTACTTTACAGGCGATTTCCCGACACCGGGTGGGCACAAAGTCGTGAACCGTTCGTTTGTCTATTACATGGAAGGCCGAACGGAACGGGCCTACTAACTCAATGTGTGATCACGAGGCGTTGCGCTTCTTTGGATTCGCTTGACCGAACGACATAGACGCCATCAGGCAATCCACTAACATCCAAGATCAAGGCTTGTTGGCCCATGGTAAATCGACTTCGTAAGGCAATTGTGCCCTCCATCGCCACGACTTCGATGATTTCTCGACTAACATCATAGGGCCGAACCAACGTTACCTTGTCTGAAGCCGGATTCGGCATCATCGCCCAGCTCGCCAATGGTTCCGCATCCTCCACACCCAGGACATAACTGTCGATCCAAATCGTGTATTCTGAAGAGTTGGATACAGGCGTTCCACCTACAGGAACATCATACGTGGAAACCTGTAGGGAACCCATCAGCGCAAAACTGTAGTCACTCGATAGATAAAAGTCCGAGACAGCAGTGATCTCGTAGGTTCCTAAGAACGTGGAATCCAAGAGAATCTCTGTGCTTTGAATATGATAAACATCCTCATGGACCTGCCCTCCAGGAAGGGTCAGCGTTCCCGAAGACACGCACTCCGTCTCAACCGACCCCGTTCGATAGACTGTGATGCCCCCTGCACCATACTCACAGGCATACGTGTCTTCCCACACTTCACCTGGTGCAAAAGGATAAGGAAAGGATACAGCAGGGTCGGAATAAATCACCACCAACGCTCCAGCCGTGCCGCCATGGTAAGTGAATCCCTCGTCGAAAGAATAATAGAGCTGCTGGGAACCATCATCAAATTCATGGGTCGCGTTGGGAAAAGATTTGCCCAAAGAAGAGCTCGGCCCATCCTCGATAGCGTACGAAATCGTTTGCATCGGAACCAGTGCACTGAAATCCCAAACCTGGTCTGAACTCCCTGAATCCTCTATACTCATGTACATCCCAACCTTCTGAACAAACGATTCTCCGGCTTCCACGGGGGGCGATATGAGTTGAGCATTTAGAACGACTGGGGCCAAGACTAACAGGGGAGCAATGAGGCGCAACATGAATTCTAAGGGTTGGTTTCAAGCCAAATATACTTCTATCCAGCAGGTCTTTTAGAACCGGACAACTTTGAAAAAGTCTCGAAACAAAAACGCCTCCACTAGGGAGGCGTCTCTTTGTCTATGTACCCGGAGTGGGAATCGAACCCACACTCCTTTCGGAACACGAGTTTGAGTCGTGCGCGTCTACCAGTTCCGCCATCCGGGCAAGGGTCGACAAAAATAGTAAAGGATTCGTAGCAATCTGCAATTATCTGCACGTTCTTCGCGCGGCGAAACGTTTACCCCTTCGCAAGACACCCATGAAAGGCATCCGAAACATTGCGATCATCGCACACGTTGACCACGGAAAAACTACGCTTGTAGACAACATCATTCATCAGTGTCAAGCCGTTGATCCTCGGAAAGAAACCGGTCAACTCATACTCGATAACAACGATCTCGAACGTGAACGCGGCATAACGATTCTCTCAAAAAATGTTTCTGCAAATTGGAAAGGGGTCAAAATTAACATCCTTGACACCCCTGGTCACGCTGATTTTGGAGGTGAAGTAGAGCGTGTTTTAAAAATGGCCGATGCTGTTTTGTTGGTTGTTGATGCTTTCGAAGGGCCCATGCCACAAACTAGATTCGTGCTCGGAAAAGCCATCGAGTTGGGGCTGAAGCCGATTGTAGTGGTAAACAAAGTCGACAAGGAGAATTGTACACCCGACATTGCACAAGAGCAGGTTTTTGACTTGATGTTCACCTT
>TARA_B110000503_G_scaffold143677_1_pt1 | contig 17225 bp, 16 predicted proteins | sample TARA_B110000503 | Tara Oceans TARA_B110000503 (sample SAMEA4397472) | marine metagenome | biome: Polar Biome; feature: [SRF] surface water layer (ENVO:00010504); material: water (ENVO:00002006), including particulate matter (ENVO:01000060) such as... | depth 5 m | reverse complement strand
TAGACTTTGGACCAAAGGGGAAACATCGGGTAATTATTTAGACGTAGTCTCGCTGCATCCTGATTGTGATCGTGATACCCTATTGATTAAGGTAAATCCCAAAGGGCCTGTCTGTCATACCGGAGCAGATACTTGTTTCAATGAAATCAATGAGGATCCAGTCAAGTTTATTACTTATTTAGAAAGAATTATTTCAGAAAGAAAAGATCAATCAGCTGAGCGTAGTTATACGGCATCACTATTTAAAAAAGGAATTAATAAAATCGCTCAAAAAGTAGGAGAGGAGGCCGTTGAATTGGTTATTGAGTCAAAAGATGATAATCCTGAGTTGTTTGTGGGAGAGGCGGCAGATCTGTTATTTCATTATTTGATCCTTTTAGAAGCCAAGGAAATCCCATTCAAAAAAATTATTGAAGAATTAAAAAATCGTCATTCGCAATCATAAAAACATTAGTTTTAAGTTCAAACATTTTAGTAGTCATGAAAAAATTTGATGTAATTGTGATAGGTGCGGGACCCGCAGGATATGCAGCAGCTATGCGTGCCGTAGATTTTAATAAGCGGGTTGCACTGATCGAGAAGGATCAATTGGGTGGCGCGGGAATACATAATGGAGCACTTTGGAGTAAGACGTTATGGGAAATTTCAATGTCAGCGGCTATGCTAAGAAGTCATGGTGCGAGTTTGAATGCGAAAGATTTTGATTTCGATTTAGAAAAAATCTCAAAAGAAGTACACCAAGCATTAGACGGACGTGTCTCACAATTGAGCCATCATATGCAAGACATTAATAAAGTCTATGATCAGGAGTTATTTGAATACATCAAGGGCACGGCTAAGGTCATCGGAAAAAATCAAGTCGAAGTTGTCGGTAAGGATGAGACATTGCTGCTCGAAACGGATTACATCATATTGGCAACTGGAAGTAGACCACGAAAATTAGCCAATCTCCCAATTGATGAGGAGACTGTGTTTACCAGTGATGGGCTGGGAAGTATGACTCAATTCCCAAAGAGTATAGTGATCATGGGTGCTGGAGTCATTGGTTGTGAATTTGCTACCATTTTTGCTGGTTTCGGTAATACAAAAGTTTATTTAATTGACAAAGGAGATAGAATATTGCCATTTGAAGATGAAGATGTGGTCAAAGTGGTAGAAAATAGTTTAGAAAAAATGGGTGTTTTGATCCATCGAAATTCTCAGCTAGTTGAGATGAAAGTGATCAATAAAGCAGTGCAATATTCTTTGAAATATAACGACGGACGTGAGGAAGTTTTTGAAGTGGAGAAAGCACTGATTTCGGTAGGTAGAATACCCAATTATGAAAATCTTATAGATACCTCAGTAGGTGTAGATCTTGACAATAGAGGCATTATCGATAAGCTTACGCAGACGAGCGTTTCTAATATATATGCCGTTGGGGATATTACGGCTGACATTTCTCTGGTGAATGTGGGAGAATTAGAAGGTCGTTATGCGATTGAGAGAATTTTCGGAAAACCAGATAGACCCCTGACTTATGAAAATATCTCAACGATTATGTTCTTGGCCCCGGAAGTATCTGGAGTAGGAATGAATGAGTTGCAAGCGCAACAAAAAGGGCTCAATTATCGCGTGGCAAGCTTGGATTATAGTTGTATTCCTAGGGCAGTTGCGATGCGTAATACTGAGGGATTTATTAAAATTATTATAAGTGACGATGATTCAAAAATACTAGGCATGCGAGTGGTTGGTCAGCACTCATCAAGTGCGATTCAGGCCATAGCTCTCTTAATTTCTGAAGGTAAGGGCATTGATCAATTGGCCGAGCTTATTCATCCTCACCCATCGATTATTGAAGGTATTCAGGAATGTTGTCGCATGTTGTTGAAAAAATCAATTCTTAAACCTGAGGTGCTAAAGCATTCAATGTCCTGTCGAAGGTATGCTAACGGACATTTTACGGACATGTAGTTTAGCCCGTTTTGACTAAGTATTTGAGCTCAAATTAGTAGAAAATCGAAATATCTGCTAGTTCCTTTCTTTTCAAATCGGGCACATAGGCATCTTTGGATGCATATCCGATGGGGAGCAACAAAAAGGGTCGTTCGTTTTTTGGACGATCCAAAATTTTTGTTAAAAAATTCATTGGGCTAGGCGTGTGAGTAAGGGTGACCAATCCTGCATTATGAATCGCCGTTATGAGCATTCCACAAGCGATCCCGACACTTTCATTGACGTAATAATTATTTTGCTTGTCATCGTCATTTAATTCATAAATCTTTTTAAAAACCACAATCAGCCAAGGGGCATTTTCTAAAAAAGGCTTTTCCCAAGTGGTGGCGATCGGTTTGAGATCTTCCAACCAACGTTGCGACATTCTACCTTCATAACTTTCTTTTTCTTCGGCTTCTGCTGCTTTTCTGATTGATTTTTTGACTTTGGGGTCAGCGATGGCACAAAAAACCCAAGGTTGCTTATGTGCCCCAGAAGGGGCAGTAGAAGCGGTCATCATTAATTGAGAGATCACCTCCCTATTTACGGGTCTACTCGAAATATCTCGTACCGTACGTCGGGCGTTCATCAATTGAAAAAAATCATTTACTTTTTCTTTGAGTTCTTTAGGAGAATATTCAGTTATGCTGAAGGGCAAGTGCTTAAACCCATTAATTTCTTTTATCTTCTCCATCTATAGTTATGTTATAGTCCCAAAACTTCTGCCCCTTGTTCAAATATGATGTCGACAGGTATGCCCAAAGTAATCAATCGATCTAAGTCACCTTGTAGGTCGGATTTGATGCTTCCTTGATTAGCTACCCAGTCAGAAACACCCTCATAATTACCATCGCCTTGAAGGCTTAATATTTTTTCAGAAAGCGCATTCATAGCCAATTTCATCTTGTCAAAATTCACATGATAATAACCTGTTTCACTATTTTTGGTGAATGCCCCCTGTTCTTCAAAGAAATTAAAGCGCAGCATATTGGCCTTTCCGTGAGCAGAAGAGGCCCCAAAACGAACTGACCTAAAAATACCTGCCATGAAGGTGACATAAAAGGTTTCCATTTCTTCCTTTATTTCTCCTTTTTCTTGGAGTTGGGTAATCATATAAAGCCCTAGTACATCTGCTTTGCCTTCTTCCAGTGCAGAATAATTTTCTTTCAAGGCTTCTCTAACAGTACCCTTCCCATTAATGGTATTTTTTATCCCAAGGCCATGTGCTACTTCATGAAACATGGTGTTTGCAAAAAACGCGTCAAAAGAAATTAATTCTCGTTGTGCAGGATCGATCAAAGCATCCGCTATTGGCAGAAGTATTTTTTCATATTTGGCACGCATGGCATTTTTTAATTGTAAACGACGAGAGCCTTTTTCGAGTTGCACTTGTTCGTCATTGGGTAAGTTGATGGCGATGGTTTTAGACCCAGCGTTGCAATCACCAGCATAATAAACAACGTCATAGGCATTGAGGTCTGCATTGGCACCTGGTTTCTCTTGCTTATACGCATTTGATACGGGAATTCCTTTTTGAAGTTCTGGCAAATAGGCAACGTATTTCTCGAGTTTAGCACTCCACTCCATGTCTTTGATCAGCACATAGGCCTCGTGTGCTGACTTGTAATTGTAAAGGGCATCTTCGTAGTTCTCAATTGGGCCAATTACCACATCAATGGAGTTGGTCTTCATGTCCATCCATGCAATGTCAGAAGCTTGGTACTCATCTGTTAACAGGGCATCTGCTCTCAAAGAAAGATACCGACTGAACCCTTCATCATCGGAAAGTAAGGCACATTCTCTCAAGAGATTTGATGCTTTTTGTATTTGTTCACTAAACATTATGTGATAGGGTATTGTGAATAGCTTGCCGTCTTCATCTCTTCTGACGAAGGTATATTGCGATTTTTTTTCTTCCATCTCCCAAGATTCAAATTCTTCTTTGGTCATATCAATAGGATAGAAATTTGCCCCTGCAGGTTTTTTACCTTTGGCGGATATAAAAGATTGATTATTATTGAGTCGGTCCCATGGGCCATAGTTGATGGTAATAAATTCTCTCAAAGACTCTGAGTTCCCCAAATTTAAGGCGTCTTCTTTGCTGCCAAATGCTTCATACCAAAACAGCGTGTCCATGATTTTGGCGGCATCAATGAGCTTTGAGATCATTGTTCGTTGAGAATCATTAAAATCAGAAAGATCTGAAGTTAATTTGAAAGAGGTGTACTTATTTAGGAGGGGGTCATTATTTTGATGAGTTGAAACATCAGGTTGAACCTCAGGCGTACACGCGGATAGAAAAATTAGGATAATCGGCAGGAGACAAATTCTTTTCATGTGTAATTTTGTTTCTAATTTGAATTAAGACTCAAATTAAATAGAATTTCACATAGCTTTCGCTTTCAACTAAAATTATCCATGAAACAGTTATTCTACTTTGGACTTTTAATTATTTTTTCTTGTCAATCTCCCGTTACAAGAAATGACCGAAATAATTGGATTGATACCGTGACCGTAGCTCGCCACATTAAAATATTGGCCTCAGATGACTTCCAAGGTCGAAAGCCTTTTACGTTGGGTGAAACAAAGACAGTGGCCTATTTGAAAACGCAATTTGAGCAATTGGGTTTATTGCCAGGTAATAACGAAAGTTTTTTTCAAGCCGTACCGATGCTTGAATTGACCCGATATCCAACCGACAAAATGATCATAAAAAATGGAGTGGATACCTTGTATTTGGACTTTTCATCTGATTTTGTATGCAATACTGAGCAAAATCAAGATCGGGTAGCGCTAGATGCGTCAGAAGTTGTTTTTGCCGGTTTTGGAATCGTGGCACCTGAATATGATTGGGACGACTATGAAGGTATCGATGTCAAAGGAAAAACTGTTCTGGTCATGATCAACGATCCGGGATTTAAAAGTGGCGATCCAACATTTTTTAAGGGAGACCAAATGACTTATTATGGCAGGTGGACCTATAAGTTTGAGGAGGCAGCTCGGCAAGGAGCGGCTGGTATCATGATCATCCATGAAACAGAGGCGGCCGGTTATCCATGGGCCGTTCTCGAAAATTCAGGATCAAGCGCAAATTTAACCTTGGACGATCCTAACAGACTCCCGACTTGTAATATTCAAGGATGGATTACTCAGCAAGCAGCAGGAAAATTTTTTCAATTTTCAGGAAAAGATATGAATCAAGAGATGACCATGGCAGGTACAAGAAATTTTCGCCCTGTTGATCTGTCGGTAAGGATCTGGTTTGACATGGACCTGGTTATTAAAAAAGATGTTTCTCAAAATGTCATTGCCAAAATAGCGGGAACAGATTATCCAGATGAAGTAATTATTTATTGTGCGCATTGGGACCATTTAGGCATTGGACTTCCGGTCAATAATGACTCAATATACAATGGCGCTCACGACAATGCCAGTGGTACGGCCATGTTGCTTGCATTAGCGGAAGCTTTTAAACTACAGTTGGCACCAAAACGGACGGTGGTTTTTTTGGCATTGACAGGTGAGGAGCAGGGATTGTTAGGCTCTGCTTTTTATGCCAATAATGCAATATTCGATCCTACTAAAACCGTTGCTGTGATCAATATTGATGGACTTGCGGCCTACGGTAAAATGAAAGATCTAACCATCATAGGCTATGGGCAGTCAGAATTAGAGGAACTAGCTGAGCAGCTAGCAATTCGACAGGATCGTTATGTGTATCCCGATCCACACCCGAGTAAAGGTTATTTTTTCAGATCGGATCATTTTAACTTTGCTAAAATCGGAATACCCTCTCTTTTTGCTTACGCATCTTATGATGCGGTCAATGGAGGAACTGCCCTAACCCGATCCAAATACGAATATTATCAAGCCGAGAGATACCATGGACCAGCAGATGAATTTATTGAGTCTGAATGGCAATTCGGTGCGATCCAACAAGATGGGGATCTTTATTATCAATTGGGTTGGCAATTGGCCAATGATGCCAGTTGGCCCAAATGGAAGGAGGGCTCAGAATTTAAGATCCTTCGAGGAAATAAAAACTAATCACGTTTGTTTGGCCCTTGGGCCAATTTCAATGACCTCCATGTTGAATATTTTGTCATTTTCTATTTCAAATCTAATGAGAGTCTTGACTTGATGAAACCCATTTTTTCCGGCGGCTCCGGGATTAATAAAGAGAAGATTGTTTTTTTTATCAAAGGTTATTTTCAAGATATGTGAATGACCACATATAAGGATGTCAGGTTTTTTAGTAATTAGGAGTTGTTTGATGGTTTTGGTATAAGCGGGTGGTTTCCCTGCGATATGTGTCATCAGAATTTTCATTCCACCACAGGCAATCATTTCAATTTCTTTTGTTCGAATCCGAAGGTCATGACCATCTATATTTCCGTAGACTGCTCTTAAGGGTTTGAAATTTTCGAGGGATTCAAATAATTCGACAGTGCCTATATCACCAGCATGCCATAACTCATCACAGTTTTTGAAGTACGAGAAAATACTCGGATCTAAAAATCCATGAGTGTCTGAGAGAAGGCCTACTTTCATTGGAGCAAATTAATGTTTTTTTTATACTTTTATCCTTTGCCAATAGGGGCTAACTTTTTTAAGTAGGTAACTTAAATACAATGAATTAGTTATTTTTTGGTCTGCTTAAATTTTTTAATTTCCTCAGAGAAATTGAATAAAGTGACTTTTCCATGAGAGCCTCATAACTTATTCTCGAATAATGGTTTTTCAAGCCAGATTGATTAAATTTGACTATATGAATTTTTTAAGATCATTTATTTTATTCTTAATAGTTGGTTTTTTTTGCTCAGCGAGCCTACCGACAGCACCTAATTTAAATGAAGAAATTAATTGGGTGAGTTTTGAAGAAGCGGTGTCTCTGAATAAAAAAAACCCAAGAATGATCATTATTGATCTTTACACGGATTGGTGTGGTTGGTGTAAAAAAATGGATAATGACACCTATAGTCGAACGGAAATCATTAAATATGTGAATGAAAAATTTTATGCGGTAAAGTTCGACGCAGAAGGATCAGAAGAAGTGAATTTTAACGGATATACTTTTAAATTTATTCCCTCAGGCCGGAAGGGATATCATGAATTGGCCGCTGCATTGACGAAAAATCAGTTAAGCTATCCTACTACAGTTTTTATGAATGAAGAATTTCAAATCATTCAGCCAGTCCCAGGATATTTGGATGCACCCACCTTCGATACTATAGTGAAATATATGGGAGAGAGGAAGTACAAAAATACGCCCTGGGAAGAATTCCAAAAAACCTATCAAAGCGCCCTTTGATGCAACCTTTTTACTGTAGCAAGGTCTTTGATGAAATTTAAAGATAAATGCTATGATTAAAAAATTCATTACTTATTCAATATTTGCTACTGTATGTGTGGTAGCTTATGCCCAAGAAGAGGTGAGAGCGTTGACCCCTTTTTCGCAAATTTCAGTGAGTCAAGGCATATCAGTATCTATCAAAAAGGGATCAGATTTAAAAGCAGTAGTTGATGTTTCAGGGTCTAACATAGATTTAGAGGATGTGATTACTGAAGTTTTCGGTGACAGACTTTCGGTCAGATTTGAAAAAAATATGCGTAGAGTTAATGGGAAGGTAACGGTGGTGGTCACGTATCAATCGCTTTCAGAAATCGACATTTCATCAGCAGGAAGGTTAACTTCTCTAGATTTGTTAACCACTGAAAATTTAGAGATAGATGTAAGTAGCGCGGGCAAGGTGAACTTACAAATCAGTACAAAAGTATTGGATGTAGATGTTTCAAGTGCGGGTAAGGTGGTGTTACGAGGCAATGCGGCGGAGCAAGTGATAGATGTAAGTAGTGCGGGAGATTATGACGCCCACGATTTAATTTCTGAGATTGTAGACATTGATGTGAGTAGCGCCGGTAGTGTGATTCTAAAAGTTAATAACGAATTGAAAGCGAATGCGAGTAGTGCAGGATCTATCAAGTACAGAGGGGAACCTTTAAAAGTAAATGTTCATTCAAGTAGTGGGGGCTCGATAAAAAAATATTAATAAAAGAGATCAGAACTGTTTTGGCCTTCCTATTTTTGTGAGGGCCTTTTTATGAGTAAAAATATTATTTTTCTTTTAATTTTTTCTTGCATGGCTTGTGAAAGCGATCAAGAAAAGCGAGCTCTCTTTTTTGGACGGGGCAATGAAGCGCTCGAAAATAAAGCCTACGAGCAAAGTATTCAGCTATTTACCAATGCCATTGGACTAGATGCTAATTTTGCACAGGCCTACAACAACAGGGGAGTGGCTAAATTGGAGTTTGATAGACCTCATGAGGCAATTCAAGACTATAACCATGCGCTGTTGATAAATCCCGATTATTGGGATTGTCTCCATAATCGCGCGATGGCTTATGAGCAAATAGGTAATCTAGAAAAAAGTTTATGGGATTATGAAAAACTAATAGCCCACAAAGATTCAGTGCTTTATCAGAGTGCAAGAGGATTGATTTTTACCACTCAAAAGAAATATGACAAAGCAATTGCGGCATTTGAAAAAGTCCTATTAAAAAACCCAGAAGATGCTCATGCCATGATCAATTTAGCAATTATCGACTATTATCAAGAAAATCATCGACGCGCAGCAGCAACGCTTCAAGAAATTTTGATAAAATATCCCGAAGAAGCCAACGCCTACAATACGCTTAATCAAATATATCTTGAATTATACGAATGGGAATTGGCCTATGAGGCCATTCAAAAAGCATTGCAGCTAGCTCCGACCAATGCTTATTTTTTGAACAACAGAGGATTCACGTTATTGGAAATGGATTCACTACAAAAAGCAATCACAGATATTAACCAGAGCATTGTGTTACGTCCTGATAACGCATGGGCCTTTCGCAATAAGGGGTATTATTTTTTTAAATTAAAAGATTACTCTCAAGCTTTACGGTATCTAAATCAAACCCTAGAGATGCAAGCAGACCTTCCTGAGGTTTATTTTATGATTGGAAAAGTGTATGAGTCAAGTGGGCAAATTGAGTTGGCTTGTGAGGCGTGGACTAAGTCTTTGGCCAATGGGGATAAGCGATCAAATTCCTTGCTCTTACACGCTTGTCTGGAAAAGGCATAAAGTGTAAGAAAATTCGTTTAAAAAAGAGAGGAAAGTGCTGTTATCCAATGATTCATCATAAGGATTACCTACAGTATACGCTTTTATATAAAGTAATTAAGACGAGAAAGGCAATAAATAAGAACGTGGTGATCTCTGGTGAGCCAAAAACAGCCGAAATACCAAGAGAAGAGGTAGTTTTTCCATATGCCTAAGTCAACCCAATCAAAATAGTATTACTCAATAGATATTAATTCATAATTTTGATCATCATGAGGGAATTTGATTTTATTGAAAGATTAATTACCAGATTAGAAGGAGCACTGCCAGGAGCGCAGGCGCAATACCTGATGAAGGCTTACGCTAATCACTCAGATTTTGAAAAACCCATATTAAATTCCCTTCCAAAGGAAAGTGCGGTGATGATCATGCTGTATCAAAAGGAAGCGGTTAAAGAATGGTATCTACCTTTAATTCAACGACCAGAATATGACGGAATCCACAGTGGTCAAATTAGTTTCCCTGGCGGAAAAAAAGAGTTAGCGGATAAAACCTTAATAGCTACTGCGCTAAGAGAAACGGAAGAAGAAATAGGGATTTCAGGAAGTACGATTCGAGTGCTAGGCTCGTTGACTTCTTTGCATATCGAGGCGTCTAATCATAGCGTGCTACCTATAGTAGGCTTTTTTAATAAAAAACCTACCTTCTTTCCAGATAATAAAGAGGTTCTTGAAGTTATTGAGTTACCATTGAGTTCACTTTTGGACTCAGTTAATATAAAGAAAAGGAATATTAAGATTCGGAATGTTGAATTGACGGTGCCTTATTTTGATATTGATAAGAGATTTATTTGGGGTGCTACGGCTATGATTTTAAGCGAATTAATTACACTTATAAAAAACACATGAAGGAGGGAATGATTCACAATGACGCGGTAATTTTTGGTATGTTAATGCTCGTGTTAGGCTTTGTTTTTCATACATCGAGTAGCCCTCGGTTGTTTTGGAAAAAATTTTATGGTTGGGTGCCTACTGTATTGGTGTGTTATTTTTTACCCTCTTTGCTTTTTAGTTTTGGTGTAGTAGATCCTACGGAATCTAACTTGTATTTTATGGCCTCTAGGTATCTATTGCCAACCAGCTTAGTGCTCTTAACTATTTCGGTAGATCTCAAAGAATTGGTCAAATTGGGCCCGAAGGCATTAATCATGTTTTTAACTGGGTCAGTGGGTATTATTCTAGGTGGACCTATTGCTTTATTATTTATTTCATTCGTTGCGCCAGGAGTCATTGAAGCTCCGCCAACGGAAGAAATCTGGAGAGGGATGACCACTATTGCAGGGTCATGGATTGGGGGCTCTGCCAATCAGGCTGCGATGAAAGAAGTCTTCAATGTAAGTGGGGGTTTGTTTTCTAAAATGGTAGCTGTTGATATTATTATGGGCAATTTGTGGCTAGCGGTGGTAATGTTTGGGATAGGTAAAAATAAGCAGATCAATCAAATACTCAAGGCAGATGACACTGCCATTGAGGAGCTCAAGATCAAAATGGCCACTTTTCAAGAGAAATCATCTCGCATTCCATCATTGGGTGATTTAATCAAAATATTGGCCATTGGATTTGGATGTACGGGAGTTGCTCATTTTTTCAGTGACCTTATTTCCCCCTTCCTTAGTGAAAATTATCCTCAGTTGGAAGATTATAGTTTGACTTCTGGTTTTTTCTGGATTGTGGTCATCGCAGCGACTTTGGGTGTAGGGCTTTCCTTTACTAAGGTTAGGTCCCTAGAAAGCGCTGGCGCGTCTAATCTGGGGACTATTTTTGTGTATGTGTTAGTGGCTGTTATAGGAATGAATATGAATATAATGGCTGTTTTTGAAAACCCTGGTTTGTTTTTGATTGGTTTTATATGGATAAGTTTTCATGCCTTATTACTGGTGATTGTAGCTAAGATCATACGGGCGCCCTACTTTTTTGTAGCAGTCGGTAGTCAGGCCAATGTAGGGGGGGCCGCCTCTGCCCCAATTGTGGCGGCCTATTTCAGTCCTTCTCTAGCCCCTGTAGGTGTGTTATTGGCGGTGTTTGGTTATGTTGTGGGTACTTATGGTGCCTACTTATGTGGATTGCTTTTGCAGGGAGTCTCTCCTTGAATAAGATTCTTCAAAGATCAATTTAAAAAAAAGAGTTACTTTTTTGAGCCGCCTCATTAGACATTTCTTGAGACAATTCATGACCTAAATAATTTTCAATTAGATAATGTCCAAAATAGATGATTGGGGTACTTAGCAATGCTATGATAAACTTAAAAATATAGTTGATGCTGCCAACAGCGAGTACCTGAGAAATAGGCCATCTATTTTCCTCAGGGGCAAGAAAATAAAAGGCAATCGATAATACGACGAAGCTATCTATTAGCTGGGAGATCAACGTGGAGCCTGTCGCCCGCAACCAAATCATTTTGGATCCGGTTAAGCGACGAAGTTTTTGGAATATAAACACATCTAGAAATTGGCCTAAAAGAAAGGCAGTCAAGCTACCTACGATGATCCCTAATCCTTGCGTGAATATTTTTGTAAATGCGTAGTCAATATTAAAGTTGTTGCCTAAGTTATCCTGATCGTTTATTTTCAACCAAAACTGGGCAGGTGGAAGTAAGGTTATAAGGTAAATGATGACAAAAGAAAAGGCAATAAACCCGGCCGTCATCAGACTTATTTTTTTGATTCCTTCTTTTCCAAAGTATTCATTGATTATATCAGTACTTAAAAAAACAACCGGCCACAAGACCACTCCGGCTGTAAGGTTAAAATCTAAGAGAAACCCTAAAATTTCAATATTGGCGTGCGGCAATCTTAGTAGTTTTTCAGCAGAAAAAATTTTAACACCAACCATCTCTGCCAACAAGGCGTTGGTGAGAAAAATGCCCGATAGCATTAGGAATAAATGCTGCTTCTTTTCGGTCTTTGATTGATTAGTCATCTGTTTTAAATATACTTCCTTCTGTAGCAAGATAGGTTTTGTCAAAACAGGCTTTTACTTCATCAAGTAGCGGAGTCAAATCTCTATATCGGGTTGAAAAATGACCAATAATTAATTTTTTGACTTTGGCAGCAGCAGCTAGTTGACCTGCTTGATTGGTAGTGCTGTGATATGTTTTTTGAGCACGCTGCACCAGGTCATTCATAAAAGTGGTTTCATGATACAAGAGATCTACACCTTTGATCCAATTCAATATTTCAGGTTGGTGTCTAGTATCTGAGCAAAAGGCATAAGAGTCATGTTTTTTTGGTGGGAGCGTCACCAATTGATTTACGTACCTCACGCTACCATCGGCATTTAATAGATCTGCTCCAGATTTTAGAGTCTTTATCTCAAACGGTGTTAATTGCTCAGGTAAACAATTGACATTAAGCCTTCTCAAATTTTCTTTTTCCTCAAAAAGATATCCTGAGCAGGAAATCGAATGATTCATTGGAATGGTTTTAATGGTTAACTTGGGTAAGTCCAAAATCAATTCTTGTATACCGACCTTCCATTCTATTAAATTTATTTTGAATGCTAAATTGGTTCCTGAATGCTTGAGTTGGAGGGTAATTATTTCAAGCAACCCAGGAGGGCCGATAAGTGTAAGCGTTTTTCTTCTGCCATAAAGATGCATGGTGGAAATAAGACCAATTAAGCCATAATAATGATCGCCATGGAGATGACTGATCAGGATATAATCAATCTTTGAGATTTTAACATTGTATCGTTTGGCTTGAATCTGAGTACCCTCTCCACAGTCGACTAAAAAAAAAATATTATCAATTTCGACAACTTGGGAAGTTTGATGTCTATTATGTGCAAATGACGCCGAATTTGATCCTAATATTTTTACAGAGATGGACAATTATGATTCGTTCTGAAGTTTTTTTTCTAGCACAGTCAGTATGACTGATTCTGCTGCTTCTTCCCTTGTGGGAACAATATCTAATATTTTGTCTAGTTGGCTGATGATGATTAGTTTTTCAACATGGTCATTCAGGCCACAGATAACAAATGCACCAAGGCTACTAAAACGCCTGTTTCCAGCGATTAACGCACTTAATCCAGAGGAGTCGGAATAATTAATATGTGACATATCCATGATCACATATTGAAACCCTTCACTTTCTAGATCAATAAAAATGGCTTTAAGATCGGGTGACAAATGGGTGTTTAAAATCTTTTCTTCAACTGTCACCACCGCATATTGCGCTTGTTTATCGATATGGTATTTCATCTTATAAGTTCCAATTTAAAACATTATGTTCAATGCGCTTAATAATATCGTCTTGAGTTGATTTAATAAAAGGCTCGCCCGTTATTTTTTCGTATAATTCAATATATCTATCCGAAACAGATTGTATAAATTGTTGGGACATTTCTGGAATAATTTGCCCTTCAATACCTTGGAAATCATGTTCAATTAGCCATTTTCTAACAAATTCCTTCGATAATTGGCGTTGTGGAAGATTTTTTTTCTGAAGGTCTAGGTAGGAATCTAGATAAAAATACCTTGATGAATCGGGTGTGTGAATTTCGTCAATCAATGTTATTTCATTATTAAAGAGTCCAAATTCATATTTGGTATCCACCAAAATAAGGCCTTGAGCTTTAGCCATTTCCGTCCCTCTTTGATATAATGCATGCGTATAATGCTCCAAGTCCTTATAAACTGAGGCCTCAATTAATCCCTGCTGAAGGATTTCTGTTTTTGAGATATCCATGTCATGGCCTACGTGTGCTTTTGTTGTTGGCGTAATAATAGGTACAGGAAATGGATCGTTTTCAGTTAATCCATCTGGTAATGCTACCCCACAAAGTACTCTTTTCCCTGATTGATATTCACGCCAAGCATGCCCTGCCAAATACCCCCTGATGACCATTTCTACAGGAAATGGTTCGCATTTTTTACCGATAGTGACGTTGGAATCGGGCACTGAAAGGACCCAGTTTGGAACAATGTCTTTGGTGGCGCGCAAAAATTTAGCGGCAATTTGATTAAGTACTTGCCCCTTGTAGGGAATCGCAGGGGGCAATACTACATCAAATGCAGAAATGCGATCACTTGCGACCATTACCAGCACATCATTTAAAAAGTAGACGTCTCGGACTTTTCCTTGATATTTTCCTGTCTGGTTTGGAAAATTAAAATCAGTATATTTAATACCTTGGTTCATTTTGGACAAATATAAGCGTTTCAATGAGATGATAAATGCTCTTTAAGAGTGGTTTAACACTTCTTTCGAAATTAATTCACCATTCTTATATGTTTCAATTAATATCGCCTTTTCTTTTGTTGAATAGTAGGTCCATTGTCCCACTCTTCTGCCGCGATAAAAGTTTCCTGTGTAAGATTTTTTTCCATTTTCATGAAAATGGGTGAAGACGCCTTCTAAATTGTTGAATTTGTAAGTTGCCCATGTTTTTGCATTGCCATTTTCATAGAAAGTGTGCCATTGACCTGACTTTATGCCATTCACATAGGTTTGAGTAGAAAGGGTGTCGCTATCCTTAAATTTAATAATGACCCCATTGTGTTTCCCAAGCTCGAATGGCTCAATTTTGGTTAAGATACCTTTTTTAGAAAAATAACGCCAGGTGCCATAGGGTAGTTGATTTTTAAGGAATTTTTCTATTGCTAGTGTTCCATTGGGATGATATTCTGAAATGACGCCAGTGAGCCCTTTATTTGAAAATTGGGATACTTTCATGACTTGACCGCTGGGATAATATTCGGTATTCTCGCCCAATAGCAATCCATCATCATAATTTAATTCAGCTTTAATGGACCCATCAGGATGAAAAGATAAATAGGCGCCTTCCAATAGTCCATTTCGATAATTCCCGACAGAGGCAAGTTGACCGGTATCATAATATTTTTTGATATATCCAGATAATTTACCCCGATCATTGAAAACTTCCATTTCTAAACGAGCATTGGGGTAAAAAGTCTTGTAAATGCCGTTTAATAGGCCGTCTTGGTATTCGGCTTCTAACATGATAACGCCTGTATTATAAAATTGTCGAGTAATGCCATTGGGCTTACCGCCTTCATAATTTATTTCTTCTTTTTTATTCCCATTGGTATAATAAGTAGTCACCATTCCTTGAGGTTTTCCATCTTCGAAGGCTGAGCTTCCTTTAACGCCACCTGCCTCATCATATAATCTCACCTGACCTGTAAGGGTATCTTGCCTGAAAGTGGCTTCTTGAATGACTTCTCCATTTAGGTTATAAACAAAGGTGGCACCCTCCTTTAGTCCTTTTTTATAGTGAGTTGTCCTTTGAATTTTACCATTTGGGTAATAATTCGTAAAAAGACCAGTCTTCAAATTACCTTCATAGGCACCTTTTACAATCACATTTCCTTCTAAATCATGCTTTTTATAAGGGCCGTGCAGTACCGCTGTATCCTTCCAAATGATAAAATATTCTTCATTTAGTGTGCGTTCATCCTCTTCATAATAGTTTCTCACTACTTCTTGACTCCAGCATAACTCGAAAAGACATAATAAACTAAGGAGAAGGCTTGCCCTCATTACTTAAATAAGTTAAATTTTTTCTATGCTAAAATAGTACAAAAAAACAATCATACTTTTTCAATAACGATGGCCGATGCCCCACCGCCACCATTACAAATACTCGCTACGCCAATAGTTCCTGCTTTATCTTGTAGTACGGAGTTCAAGGTAGTGATGATCCGGGTGCCAGAAGCACCTAATGGATGGCCAAGTGCTACAGCCCCTCCGTATATATTTACCTTTTCGGGGTTCAAATTCAATAGCTGACAGTTGGCTATAGCCACTACGGAAAAGGCTTCATTAATTTCATAAAAATCAACTTCTGTTGATTTGATGCCGGCATGATTGAGTGCTTTTGGAATAGCCAAAGAGGGGGTTGTGGTAAACCATAAAGGTGCTTGCGCGGCATCTGCAAAACCGCGAATTTTGGCAATTGGTTTGAGCCCAAGTTCAATCATTTTTTTCTTCCCGATTAGAATAAGGACAGCTGCACCGTCATTAATGGTCGAAGCGTTGGCTGCTGTAACCGTTCCCGCTGGGTCGAAAACTGGCTTTAGATAGGGGATTTTATCAAATTTCACTTGTTTATATTCTTCATCTTGATCCATTATTATGGGTTCTCCATTTCGTTGAGGAATCACGATAGGGATGATCTCATTCTTGAATTTCCCAGCTTCTGATGCTGCTGTAGCTCTCTTGTACGAACGAATGGCATACTGATCTTGGTCTTGCCTTGAGATTCCCATTTCCTTAGCCGTATGATCAGCGCAATTACCCATTGGAAAATGGTGATAGGCTTCCCATAGCCCATCGTGCATTAGCCCATCAATAAGTTGCCCATGTCCGTATTTATAGCCATAGCGCGCTTTTGGAATATAAAAAGGCACATTAGACATGGATTCCATTCCCCCGGCAACTACGACATCTGCTAAGCCTAACATAATAGATTGTGCCCCCATCATAACTGCTTTCATGCCTGACGCGCATACCTTATTAATGGTGGTACAGGGTACATTGTAGCCAATACCTGCCTTGATGGCTGCTTGACGTGCGGGTGCTTGCCCCAGTCCTGCGCTTAATACATTTCCTAAGATGACTTCATTTACTTCTGAGGGAACTAGTACAGCATTGGTGAGGGCTCCGGTTATCGCGAGGGCCCCTAATTCGATGGCTGTAAAGCTAGATAAACTACCCCCAAAACTACCCAAGGGTGTTCTTACGGCTGAGAGGACGTAAACTTCTTCCATTTTAGATTTTTAGTTAATTCACTGTTGAAAAATATTTAAAAATCACCAATCAGGTTTCCCTTTGTCAGGTTTTTCAGTAGGTTTTCTCTTTTGCTGTTGAATATATTGAATCTCACCATTTTTCATTGCCTCTAGAATCATTTCTGCCTTTTCAGGACTAATGTTCATTTCTTGCAATTTTTGTTCAATATCTTGATTTCTTTGCTCATTTTCATCAGCCTTTTCTTCTTCTTCATTTTGCGCTGATTCAGCATCTTTAGCTTCTTCTTCAGGTTTTTTTTCTTGTTGATCAGCGGCTTCTTTTTGTTCTTGTTCCTTTTTTTCGTCGGCGTCACCGTCCTGATCTTGTTGCTCTTG
>TARA_B110000503_G_scaffold134737_1_pt1 | contig 17226 bp, 14 predicted proteins | sample TARA_B110000503 | Tara Oceans TARA_B110000503 (sample SAMEA4397472) | marine metagenome | biome: Polar Biome; feature: [SRF] surface water layer (ENVO:00010504); material: water (ENVO:00002006), including particulate matter (ENVO:01000060) such as... | depth 5 m | reverse complement strand
AGTGCGGTTGGATAGGCATTAAAAAATTGCCACGAAACCAATGGACTTGCTCCATCAGAACCAAGTAGGGTTACTGTCATCATAGGCGTAGGTATGATATAGTATGAACCTAAATAACTTTTAATCACACTATCACACCAAATTAAAAAAGAAGAACTTGAGGATAGTATTCCCCTTTCTAAAACTAATGGCTCGTATTTTACCATTTTTGGCAGATGATAAACCACTGAAGGGCTTCCTCCACTGTAAATCGGGTCAGTATCCAACGATTCTTTAATACCTGATACCGATTTAAAATCTGTATCAGGAAAAGGTGGGATTGAGACAACAAACCTAAACCCCAAAAAAGGCTCATCAAAAATACTCATAATGATTAAAAAAATACTATTTATAAATATACCCAAAGTAACATTGATGTAAATACCCAAGACATCATTTACTAATAATTAAATAGTCTAAAATCTTAAAACATTTATTCCGGAGCTATGTTGACGTCCATTGAGTTGAACCTAATTACCAATTTCTCAATTGCAGGCGTGCTACCATTCGTTGAATCCATTTCAGGAAATGTCAATTGCACTGGCATCGCTTCCGACAATGTCCAAGTTATCTCTGGGAATTCTCTATCATTTTCATCACTCCCATCTCTACTCATCAATTTAATCACTACTGTCTTTTTTTCTGCCACACTTAAATTCATTTTCCACCAGTCATAAAGATCACTATTACCAACGAAATAACCCTTTTCTAAAGTGACGTCTTCATAAACAGTACGACCCGCGATATTCATGTTCGAAGGTTGATTCATATTACCATGGGCATAAGTAACAAAATTCGTCTTAACTTCCAATCCTGATACTTTTTGGAACCTTATTTGACTACCATCAATTTCTACCTTGAAATAGTAAGCGGGTAATGGCCATATACTAGATTGTAGTATTCCAGGGTTTTCAGCCACAATAAATGTGATTAAATTTTAATTAAAATTATTTAATTAAAATGCACCTAAACTAAACGTTAGATTAGGTGCATTCATATTAATGATAAGTTTCGAATACTTAAGGTAGTGTAAATTCAATACCTTCATGAGCCAGAACCAATTCTTCAACAGCAACTTCGCTACTTGATGAATTCAAATCCGTTCCAACAACTTTCATTGGGAATGCATTTGTCAAAGTCCAAACAATTTCAGGGTTTCCATCCTCATTAAGAAGAGATATTATGACGGTTTTCCTTTCTATTGTATTCATTTTAATAGAATTAAACCACTCATACATTTTGATATCACCAGTAAAGGTCCCCTTCTTCAAAGAAATGTCACTAGATTTTCTTAATCCAGGCATTTTGATTGTTGAAAATTCCGGACTATCACCATGACGATATTCTATTACGTCAACTTCAGCATCCATACCTGAAATCTCCTGAAAGTTGGCCTCTAGGTCATCAACTTCTAGCTTAAAATGAAATTTTGGTAAGGGCCATATATTATCTTGTACTTCTCCAGCCATTTTATTATTATTTTATGTTAAATTAAAAATTATACTTTAAAAGATTCAATTACGACTTCTGCATTTGCTGCTGGAAGGTTATTACAATAAACTCAGCTGGTCTAGTAACTGCTAATTTCACCGTTATTCTCATGATACCATCTAAAATATCAACAGCCGTCATTGTACTTCCTAATCCACAATCAACAGAGAATGCATCTTCAGGAGTACTTCCCGCAAGTGCCCCTTGTTTCCATTGGTCTTTCAAGAAATTGTTCATTGTTCCTTTAATGTTCACCCATGTACCCACTTCGTTAGGCTGGAATACATAACTTTCAGAAGCTATCTTCAATGACTGTTCGATCATTGTAACCGTTCTTCTAACACTTATATATCTCCAATCTTGACTGTTACCGTCTAAAGTACGAGCACCCCAAACAAGCACACCCTTACCTGGGAAGGTACGTATTGCATTGATGGCTTTTCCGCTCAAAGGAAGATTTAAATCCTCTTGATCTTTGGCAGTCAAATTAATGGTAGGGCTCACTACAGATCCCATTGAAACATTTGCAGGTGACTTAAATACGCCTACTGTTCCATCTACCATAGAAATAACTCCCGCCATTCCTCCACTTGGAGGTAATACATTTAAATGATTTTTAATTTCACCTAAAATGGCCTTGTAAATAGGTAATTTTGCCAATAATGTTTGATGTAAACTCAATGCATCATTGTCTCCTGACAACTTGGCAACAACATCCTTGATGATTTGTGCATCGTCACCATAAATGGCATCCGCTTCAGCATCTAACAAAGGCGTCAGGCCATCGATATTACTAACATTAGAGAAATCAACCTCATCACTCCCAACTATCGTTGTATTTACATAAGGATAATAAGAAGCACCCCACTGTAAGAAATTATTTCCCAATCCTTCTCTAGACTTGGTGATAATATCATTCTCATCATACGTTCTTGGCTGATCTCCATTATATACATCAAGAATAGCGATTCTACTGTTTGTGTCGGCTCCACAATGCTTAAGCATTGCTTGCTGTAATGACGCACAATCATTCTCTTCTAATAACACTGCATCTGGTATAACCAACATCGTTGGCTCAGGAGACTTAAGTAATGTAGGGATACCTGACTCAGTAGCCTCATCATTCAAGTCCTTGGCACTAACACCATTTGAATAATCACCAACTGAGACGATATAACATAAACTACCTCCATTAGCAAAAAACAATCTCATCGATCTATAAAGATTGAATTTTGATGCGGCATCAACAGAAACTGCAAATCCAGTCTTCTCATCAGCAGCGACTGAAAAAGTCGTTTTTGGAGCTCCTCCAAAATACAAATGAAATTCACCTAGAGATGTTACTCTCGTTGGCTTATTCAAAATTGATTTATTACTTCTGAGCGCTTTCTCTGTGTATCCAACAAATGCTGGAACTGCCGTCGCTACTTGAACAGCGGAACTAGGGAAAGCACTCTTTTCTTCAATGTAGACGCCCGGCGTCGCCAAAACTTGTGCCATATATTTTATAGTTAAATAGTGGTTAAATAGCAAAGACCAAACCTATGGTCATATTCAAAGTTTAAAAATACATTTTTTTTTATATAAATGAGCTTGTTTAGTCAGAAAAATTAAAAAAACATCAATTAAATACTTCAAACAACTCTTGTGAGTAAATAAAAAAAATTATTGTTTATAACGTTTTATAAAGTACAAAGGGCCTTCTGAAGAAACGAAAATGGAATCATTAGTTTCAAATCACCAATATCTTCCAAAAGAATCGACCTTAGCAATAACAAAAAACTTAAGTAAATTTGACTAGATATTATTAATGTAAATTTCGGAATAGTAGCGCGTACCACCCTTCTCAGCTATTGCCTTGATTCTAGTTATATCAGGCGTGGGTAGCGTGATTTTATTTTTATAACTAGCCCCCTTTGGCCCCTCTGTAGACAAGTCTTCCAATTCGGTATAAATTTTTGGACCCTTGTAATATTTTTCTAATTTGATTGGATCATTTGAGGTCACCATAGAGGCAACCATTCCATTTTGCAGAATTTTCTTTTCGGGCAATGAAAAATTTAATTGCTGCTTACCTGAAAATAATAAGATGTTTTCATGAACTTTTTCAGAGGAAGAAACAAAATAATAAGTCCAATAAACTTTCCTGCTGTCGATTCTGATCTTATAAGTTGAACCTAGTATTTTATCAAAAGAAGTATCTTCTGAGGATTCTAATGATATTTCTATTATCGCCCAAGTCTTGGCTAGATCTTCCTCAGCATAAAAGACATCTAGCTCTTCGTCTGTATCTTTCACAATCAAACGATAAGCACCGTAATTATCCCTAAACAGTTGAGCTGCTATGTTTTTATCAATATCTCCATCAAAAATTACAAGATCAGACTTCTTCTCTTTAATTAACAAATTACTTCCAATCTTATTAAGTTTGACACTTGGCGTAAGGAATGGTGAATGGTTATTTTGATCAACAAAATTTCGCGAATGTAAATTTACTGACTTTACATTTTCTTTTATAATAGCTGACGCTTGAAATTCATCATTTCTAAAAATGTATTTGGCGTTTGTTTGATCGGGCAATAATTTACTGAAATTTTCAAAATAGCGATTTTTAATAGCAATGCCGAATCTGAATTTAATAGCTTCTTTACTCTTAGAGATCAGGGAGATTTTATCTTCTTTACAAAGAATCAAAAATCCGGAAGACGTCTTTTTATACAAGAGCTGATAATTATTCAAAAGAAGCTTCAATTCTTGGGTCACTACAATATCATAGTCTTTAGAAAAAGATCCTTCATAATATTGATGGTAAAGATTAACCTCGAAAAAAACTAAATAATTTACCATATCAATTATTTTTTCTAATTTTCATTCTCATCTTCCTCTTCTTCATCATCTTTATTCCTTGCTGCTGCTGCAATCCCTCTTCCTTTTAATCTATCCCAAGCATCATCTTTTACATCATCAGCAATGTTGCCATCATCGTTACCATCATTATTAAGCCCAATACCAGAGATTGACGGGATAGTATCCTCCATGTTATCAGAAGAAAAGGTGAGCATTCTGATCCGATATACCACAGATGGTAGGTATTTAGAGCCCATCATCTGAAATATTGCGCTTAAATCATGAAATGTTAAGGATGTTAAATCAAAAACTGCCTTATCGATATTTTCAGAAAGACCCGGTGTATTGTCAGTTGTGAAAATAGGCTTTCCTTGAAAAAAATAAACCACACCAGACAAAAACTTAAGGGCTTCAACATAGTTTTTTCCGGTAAAATAACTTGAAAAAATAACCGTCAAATTAACATAAATATTTGGACTACTCTTCACGAATCCCCCTCCAGAAGAGGTTGTGCCAGCGGTAGCCTTCAACGTAGTCTCCTCTTCTACATTCACCAGTGTACATACTACTACATTGGCTGTTTCAACTGCAACAGATCCGTCTTGATCAATCAAATTGGATAACACCACCCTATCCTCTCTGAGGCCATACCTAGATTTAAAGTAGTCGTTGAGTTCCCCACAAACAACGGGAAGTAAATTATGAATCATTTTCGTCGTTTAAAAGTGTTTTGGAAATCGCCCACATGACTAATCTCATGACATAAGTAAATATGAATCCAATCAAGGCTCCTGTAAAAAATATTTCTATTTCAAATGCTTGCTCTTCAACCGTGGGTACCGATTTCTCTGGCGTTAGGCTCATGTATTGCACAAAAAGATACGCAATTGGAAGAGACAATAGAACTGCCGAGATAAACCAAAGAAATTCTCTTGCAAAGATTTTCATAAATTTTTCCTATCTTAAAAGTTTTCGATTCCTAGTAAATATTAAATTAATGAGTAAGACACCCAATCCACCGATTACAAGCCCAATGACCAATGACCATTTTGGTTCACTCTCAAAATACCATTCGATACCAAAGACACTAATGATTAAAAATCCAACACTGTAAATTACCCTAAAAGTCTGACTCACAAAAAGTGCCTCCCTGACTCGCCAATCTGTTAAAGAAAATACAAAGCCCAAAATCAAAAAACCACAAAAAACCAGAAAACTCAAGCCAATTATATTTTTATGCTCAACAATCTCTAACGCCAAACCATAGCTACCAGACAACTTCGAAGAAATAGGTACCACTGCCACTAAAGGTTCGACATTGAAATTATCTTTTATGCCATTCCATATCTGTTTGGATCCTTGACTATAACCAATAGCCCAAAGACCGACACCTCCCAATTGCTTGGTTTTCAACCATTGATATTTTATATCTAAGCTAACCTCATTTTCAAACCAACATATTTTGGTACCCTCAGAATCATTAACTACATAAAAGAAACTGGCACTAATTGGATCATAATAAGGATTATATTCTGTATCATAAGAAGCCAGAATTTCGTAATAAGGTTGTGACTCAACGTATGATATTGATCCTAAATTAAGATCTGTTATATCCCATGTAACCCCGTACAAAGGCAACGATAATATAAGATGACTAGGTGGGATGTCTAGGTTTAAAAAGTCATTAACAGCCGTTTCCAAACTTGGCAGATTCGTCATGGAATTAAGTGGGGCTATCGATCCTGGGAAATCTGAATGCTCTCCACTAAAATCATATCCCATAATATTGAAATAACTAACATGACGGTACAATTCTTTATAATTGAAAGTATTTTGATCATTAAAGTAGGGAACATCCAATATGAGTGAATATCCATCAGGTTCAAGCGACAGTCTACTACTCAATTTTTTAATGAATAAATTAAAGAAATCACTATAAAGTGGTGGGATTTGCTCAAAATTAACATCAACTCCGTTAAATCCGCCTCTTTTCATCACATCCAATAATTCATCTATGAAATTATTTTGAGCTTCTCTATTACCTAAAAATAGTTCATTATTATCCGATCCAAATAAGGTGATTGATAACAAAACCTCGACATCCTCGTTCTGATTTTTAACGAATTTAGGGACACTATCGGTAATAAATTTTTCAAGGATGTCATAATTCTTATTCAAACCGGTAGCAGGGTCAATGTCATAAGAATAAAATGAGAGCATCGTTAATAAATCATAATTATAATATTTATACGCATCCTCCATCCAATAAGGATGCCAACTTATTACTTGATATTTTGGATCAATACTATCTTTTTCACCTATATTTTTATAAAAAACATTATTAAGAGAATCCCATTCAATACTTTTAATATCGCCAGTATTCTTAAAAGAATATTCTTGCTTGGCATGTAAAAAGGTATAGACATACTGATAATCATGTATCATCCCACTATTGGGGACATAGGGAGCTGTTGACCAAGTAATTATGTCTGAAGTATCATTGACAGCATCTACCGTTTTCTTGTCAGAGCTAAACGTTTTTTTTACTTTGTTAACATCTTTATTGGTCCTTTTTACTTCAGTCATGACCTTCCTCTGAGTTCCCAATATTTGTTTACGCAGGCTTTGACTTACCGTAACAATTGGGTTAAAAAGATTTATTATTATCAAAATAATTAAAAGCGTTCTTGATTTCATCTTTTGAGATTGTTTTGAAAAAATAGATTAATAATTGTTTTCATCAAAGATCGGTAATTGTATTTATTTTAAATAACAAAACTTTAACATAAACTTTTCTTCCAACACTTTTATCTAAATTTTCGAATTTGATAAAATGATTGCAACATAAGTTGTCAAGTAAAGCAAAATTAACCCCTGATTTAGATTGAATACTTGCAGCTATTTCTGTAGATGCGCTCACTATGACATTGCTCAGTACTACTCTTTTGTTTACTGGGTCCGGTTTATTTTCTATTTTCTGTGGTTCAATAGAAATATTTTGGCCCTGCTCCGTTTTGGAAGTAATTAATTTCTGATCTTCGTTAAACGCCAGTTCCTCTGGATTCCCCAAAACATAATTTTGCAAAACATCCGCATAAGTCATCTCTTCAACGGCTTCGGCTGCTTGTAATTCTTCGGCCAGCACGGCCATGGTCTGTTCAAATTCCTTACCTACACCGAAAACTAAACTCCAAAAAGCGATCGTTGTGTCTTCTTTAAAATTAAAATAAAAAACTTCATAATTTGAATTGACATAATCTCTGACCGCACCTAAATAGATGGTCGTATCTAGGTAGTCTATCGGAATTGTATCTAACCTAATTGGCTTAGGAATCAAGTCTTTATCAATGATATTTTTCATGGGGCTAACCTTATCAATTCGAAAGGTATTTTCTTGCCCCAACCAGGATTCCGAGACCATTGTTATGTCAAAAGAATCTACATTCAATACTGGAATGGACGCAATAATATCCTTTTTGGATTTCCGACTGGCAAACAATAGTTCTCCTGCTCCATTTTTTATTTTCAATACTGGTGACTTTTTATTGATGGGTGTTAAATTCAACAAAACAGTATCTCCTTTTTCTAAAGGGCCTATGGTTAACTTTTTATCATTAAACCTATTGATTTGAAATTTACCTTCTGCTTCGATCGATTGATCTCTATCTATTTGAACCGTAAATGGAATGGAGTCTTTAGGCGCTCCTATATGAAAAGGGTACCTATTAAGGCTTATCTTTTGATTTACTTTGCAGTTCAAAAGGAACGATACATTTTCAATTTCAACGGAGTAATTACCACTCTCAACCACATTGAATTTCCAAGGCTCTTTTCTCTTTTTAATTAAGGATTCGTGAATAATCGCACCCGCGGGTGAAATCAGTCTGAAATTGATCTTGCGAGGTGTGGATGTTTCAAAAGAAACCTGATCCGTTTCATTTAAAACTAAAACAGATTTGTTAATGGTCTTACGTGCCAGTTTGATCGCCAAATAGGATTCACGGGTAACTTCCTCTGGAAGTTGCGCTTGAACCCAAAAAGATGCGCAAATACTGATTGCGAATATAATTGCCACAGCTGTGACTCTAAATTTAACTTTCATCTAACTTAGCCATTCTAGCTTGAACTTCTTTTCTAATTTTATCCTTTTCGTCATCAACCCAAACTTCAAGTTGCGCCTTTACGATTTCAAGATGAGCATCACCAATCAGCCTCATAGCACCCTCATTATTTTTTAATTCTTGTTCTACCTTGTCTTGCTCAATACTGGCCATGATGGTCAATTTATTATTGAGTTGCTGATTACGCATATTAACTGCTGTAATTTCATCAATTTCAAAATCATACTCTATGGTTTTGAGCAAATGATCATAAGGGCCATATGGCGATAGTAATTTCACTAAAATTGGCGCAATTTCAATCGAAATTAATAACAAAATAATAGCTAACTGTGGGCCAAAAGGCAAAATACGTAAGGCCTCTAACCTAACAAGTAACCCATCAGCAAAAGAAACCAATAAACCATCTTTTTCAAGTTGATATTCTTCAAGTAATCGTTGTTTTTCTTCATTTAGCAACTGAATTTCTGCTGCATTTTCGATTACTGCTTGGTCATATTCTTTTTGGCTTTGTAAGTACTTATTTTCTTTTCTTTCACACTCTGTGCCTCGACCTTTCTGACCCGTGCCACAGGTACCGTCGCATTCACATACATACTGACGATAATATTCTTCTCTCACTTCAAATTTGGCCAATGTACTGGCATTAATTCCGTCTATACGCTCCTGTTTCAACGACACTCGTCCGTCGTACAATTGATTCAATTTGTCAATTTTTGCGGCCCCTGCATAATAAATACTTTCCTCAATTTCTTGCTCGAAAATTTTGAGCTCTAAAGGAACAGAAATAACTAATGACAAAAGTACCGCTAATAACAATCGAGGCGTAATCTGTACCACCTCTTGAAACTTACCCCGAGATTTCTTGATCGTTGAAACCAAAAATCGATCAAGATTGAAGACCAAAGAACCCCAGAAAATACCGAGAATAACTGAAAGAAAAATAGAATCAAAAGCGGTAAAAAGAGCATATCCACCGGACGCACAGGCCAGGATACCCGTAAAAAAAACAGTAGCACCTACACCTGCATATTTATTTACTTCCGAATTTGGGCATTTATTCAATAACTCAACATCTGCCGCTGAACAGAATAAGAAAAACCTTAAGAAAGGCCCATATTTTCTTTCAGAATCAATCATAATAATTTTTTATAGAATTGATCGTGTCTTTGACTTTGGGGCGCTCCTTAAAATAATTCAATAAGGTAGCTTTTCGCTGTTTGCTCAATTTAGGAATTGAATGTTTTTCATAAAAACTATCAAATCCATGATCTTTTAGTTTTTCTAACAATTGAGATCTTAGAGAAATGGTTTTCAAATTCAATGATTCCATGACAGACCTAAAGCTATGGCTTTCTCTATTTCTTAGGTCATTATACATGCGTCGCCTAATGTCATTTAATTCTATTTTTCTAGAAAGCACAAATCGATCTTGAATCTCTATAAACTTACGTTCAAAAACAGGCACAGGAAACGCATAAATAAGGATTTTTTTGTTATGAATTTTACCTCGGAATTTTGCCTCGATATTAATTTCTATGGAACCACTTGAATTAAAAATATAAGACCCTTTATTGTCATAAAACCCGAAAGGTTTTACTAAAACTTGATCCGCATGAGGCACATTCCAAATCAATTTAATATCATATCCACTGGCAATACCAAATACCCCACCAAAATCTGATTCATGCAATTTTACAAATTCCTTGGAGGCTGGATTCATAAACTGAACCTCGTAGTCAATTTTAAAGTCGCTGATGGTCCCTATTTTAATCGCCTTAAACTTTGCTGTTCCCTGATTGACCGCTTTTAATTTCAAAACCGTATCGTTCAATAAGGTTATGGTTTTCTGCCCAGAGGATTCAACCTCTCCTATCCCATCTATATATATTGAGCTCGCGTTAGTTATATCCCAATATATTTTAGTCGCGGTCCGCTCAAATACCAGCGCACTCTCGGAATGAAATTCAACAAGGAGATCATCCTTCTCAATCCTGTATTCGGGGGGTGATACTCGGAAAAAAAAATCATAATCAGTAAATTTGGGTTCAGACCGATGCATTGTCTCCCATTCTGACTCGTTGTTTTTCAAGCCAAATAACGTATTGAAATCACGGAAAAATAAAATATCATAAGGACAATCCTCGAAATTCTTTTGATAAATAAAGGCGCCAAACTTTCTTAATTTCAAGAGATTAATTAATGCAAAAGCGTTATTTTCAATTATTTTCAAAGCCTTGCTTGAAACAAAAACTTCACAGGGAATTTCTCTGCGCAAACACCTAGTCAATTCATCTAGTAGATCATTTTCAAGAATATCTTCTAAATATACGCATATATTCGATCTAGATTCAGATAAAAATCGTTTGGCGGATACGAGTTTAAGCGAAGACAAAGTGGTAATGGGCGTGAATTGGATGGTTTATGACAGAACTAGTTAAAAAATGAATGAGGTAAATATAGTTGAAATTTACATTTATAAAAATGTTATTATAAAAATTCAGAATGATTAAAAATTATATTAAAAAGAGCCTATAAATACTGTACGAGATTACTCGGTACTTTTTATGGCTGTCAATCTGCAATCTTTTATATTTGGTTTGTACTTTAGCAGAATATCTTTTGCATCTATGTCAAAAATAAATCGAAAAGTTGTCTGGATTACAGGGGCCTCTTCAGGGATTGGAGAAGCCTTAGTTTACCAATTTAATAAACAGGGCGCCTATCTCATTCTATCAGCAAGGAGAGAAACTGAACTGATTAGGGTGAAAAATACCTGCGGTAACCAAGAAAACATACACCTGTTACCTTTGGATCTTGGCGCAGCGAATCAGCTCGAAGAAAAAGTCGCAACGGCCCTGCAAATCTACGGTCACGTTGATCTGTTAATTAATTGCGGAGGGATTAGTCAAAGGGACAACGTTATCAATACTTCGCTCGAGGTAGATAGAGCCATCATGGAAGTGAATTATTTTGGAACTATCGCTTTGTCAAAATTCTTACTCCCTTCAATGGTCGCTAGAAAATCAGGCCATCATGTGGTCATTACCTCTGCCACAGGTATCATCAGCACGCCTTTAAGGTCTTCCTATTCAGCATCAAAGCACGCCCTGCACGGATTCTATGATTCGTTAAGAGCAGAGCATGTCGCTGATAATATCATGGTTTCCTTGATTTGTCCCGGTTATATCAAAACAAAAATTAGCTTTAATGCATTGATGGGAGACGGCACCAAACAAAATAGCATGGACAAAGCTCAGGAAAACGGAATGACAGCCGAAAGGTGTGCGGTTAAAATCATCGCGGCAATTCACAAAAATAGACAAGAAGTTTATATCGGCGGATGGAAAGAAGTTAGCGGAATTTATTTAAAACGGTTCTTTCCTAGTCTTTTTGCAAAAATTGTGACAAAAATGCCTGTCACTTAAGCCCTTTAAAAATGTAACTGACCAATGGTGAAAAGTTAATGTTATCCTGACGACGGCCATCAATTGCCCTTAACATAGAACCGCTTATCCATTTATTGTGGTGACTTCATTGTTGATTTTATATATTGACTACAAAATACGCTAATGAGTGATAATACCTCTTCACAAGAACTCTAGAAAATTGAATAAAGTTAACCGCTATGTCATATAATAGAAGAAAATTCCTTGGTCTAACAGCCCTATCTGCAGGTGGATTGACGATGGCTCATCCTACTTTTTCTCAGGAAAAAAAGACAGACAGTAATCTCCCAATCGCCATCCAAGCATTAAAACCGATGACTGATGACATCAGACCCATTAGTTCAGCAGAACGAATGCAAAGAATCGCCAAGGCGCAACGGTTGATGCAACAGCAAAAAATGGACGCTATCTTCATGGAAGGCACTACGGCGTGCGAATATTTTGCAGATATGCGTTGGGGACAAAGTGAGCGAACGTTTGGAATCGTAATTCCGGCAAAGGGTGAAATCGCCTATGTCTGTCCAAAGTTCGAGGAAGATCGCGCGATGGAATTAATAAAAACAGCATTTGGGACCGACGTACGTTGTTGGGAAGAGCATGAAAGTCCCTACTCAATCATTCTGGGTATTGTAAAAGACAGAGGTGTTAAATACCGTACCATTGGTATGGAAGAACGCGTTCGATTTTTCATTTCAAATGGGGTAGCAAACCTAGCTAATGGATTCGAAATAGTAGATGCCACGCCCATTACGGCTGGTTGTCGAATGTATAAAACGACGAACGAATTGGCACTCATGCAGCGAGCCAATGACGTCACCATTGAAGCGTATAAAGCGGCGTTCACTACTTTGTATGACGGTATGTCCCAAACTGAATTTAGTCAAAATATATCGACCGCTTTTACAAATCTGGGATTTAAGGGCGGCGCTTCTGTTCAAATCGGTAAGTATTCTGCCTTACCACATGGGAGTATCACGCCACAGATCATTCGACTTGGAGATGTAGTGATGGTAGATGGTGGCACGCGCTGTGAAGGCTATGCCTCAGATATTACCAGAACCATTGTGTTTGGCAAACCAACCAAAAGGCAAACAGATGTATGGAACTTGGAAAAGAAAGCGCAAGACGCGGCATTTGCCGCTATTAAAATTGGAGCTCCTTGTGAAGTAGTAGATGCTGCCGCTCGCGCCGTCATAGAAAATGGTGGGTTCAGTAAAAACTACCAATTACCAGGACTTCCCCACAGAACAGGTCACGGAATTGGAATGGAAGGTCATGAGTGGACAAATTTTGTCAAGGGAAATACCACACCCATTGGCGTAGGTATGTGCTTCAGCAATGAGCCCACTATTTCCATACCTGGAGAATTTGGAATACGTCTGGAAGACTGCCTGTACATAAGTGAAGATGGGCCTCATTATTTCTCCAAGCAAAGTATTTCCATCGAGCAACCCTTTGGCTGATCATGGCATTTTATATAATTATGGTTGAAAAAAAATTCATGTGTATATTCACTTTAAATAATATTACTTAAATTATTGATTTATAGGTGTTTAAATGTAAAATATTAATAAAAAAATCAAGCAGCTATAAGTGTATAAGCTTCAATTTATGACCATCAATGGTTCTTCAATGGCGATAGTTCCTAGCTTTATTGGGATGAGGTAAATACCGAAATTTATTTTATTGGATGGGGTCTTACGATAAATAGACAACGTCTTCAAGGGCTCAACTCCCACGCCCTTTTGAGGATTCTCAGGATCAATAGTCGTAAGAATACACCTCGGACAAAGATGGCTTACTTCAAATTCGCAAGACCCGATTTTGACATATCTCCAATCATCTTCTTCAAACGCTTTCCCTCCTGAAATTATGATGTTGGGACGAAATCTATTCATACTTATGGGCGCTGCAAGTCGGGAATTTAAATCTACTAATGAAGCTTGGGTGGTCAGCAGAATTGGTGCTGCATCTGTATAATTGATTTGGGTCTTGGTCGCCTCTGACTGTCTGCTAGTGATGGTTCTTAAAAAGGCATCACCCACAACCAAGATACTGCAGCTAATGCCCAAGTAATCCGAAAGTTGACTTTGATAATCTCCTTTCAATAAACGCCCACCAACTGGTGTCCCAAATAAAACACCCTCCTTAACTATTGCATGAATTTCCTGCAAAGAAATCGCAAGAGATACCCCCTCGATCAAAAGGTTCAATACCCCTATCGCGACCACTGCATCAATGTTAAGTAGTTTTGGATACTCGCGCGCCGTAAGTATATTTCCTTGCTGATCCATGACCACGAATGTGCGATCTCCTTCCAATCCGGTAGATAGGATGTCTACCTGCTGATGGATCAAAGGTCTAGCCGATTTAAGGGGATAAGTATAGAGGTCTGTGACGATGGGTAAAGACATGATTTAGGATGTGAAAAGTTAGTCGTAAATATAAAACATTCACCCTAGTCATACGATAAAAGGTAAGCTGCTAGCTAAAAATTTGGATCTATTTGAAAATGAACCCATTGGTCATCCGACGGATTCAAGAATTTAATGCTTCGGGCATGAAGCATCAATCGATCGGCTTTGGTACCGTATAAGGCATCTCCTATGATGGGAAGATTCAGGCCATCTGGATGGGCGGCATGTACCCTGATTTGATGTGTTCTTCCTGTAAACGGCTCGAAAGAAACCCTTGTCTCACCCTCTTTGACCTCAAGAACCTTCCATTTGGTTGCCGAGTCCTTTCCTTTTTCAAAACACACCATTTGCCGTGGGCGCTGATGATGATCTGGTCGTAAGGGAAGCTCGATCGTCCCTTCCTTTTCAGACAATACCCCCCCCAATAGGGCCTCATATCTTTTTTTAATCGTTTTAGTAAGAAACTGATTTTGAAGATGGTGATAAGCTTCAATAGTTTTGGTGACCACCATTACTCCAGACGTCTCCCGATCCAATCGATGGACAATCAAAGGTCCAGTCGCCGTTGGGTACATAAGGCGTACCCTTGAGGCGACCGAATCCAAAACGTATTTGCCTGGCACTGAAAGTAAGCCATTTGGCTTATTAATGATTAGAAACTGGTCATTTTGATAAAGAATTTCCAAACCTGGAGTAGCTATGGAATGCTCATAGGCAGGATTTTGGTCTATGGGAATATCTTCCAGCATATGCGCTAAAATGGGTTTGCACTTGCCTAGGCAAGCTGGATAAAAATGGCCGTGTTTGCGTAACTGTAGTCTCGGGGATTGCCCCCACCAAAATTCTGCCATGGCGATCGGCTTTAACTGATTCAAAAAAGCATATTGCAAGAGCTTTGGAGCAGCACAGTCTCCAGCACCCGCTGGTGGCCTTTGCTGTTTGGTGTTGCTGAACAACGTCGATAATCCTTTTGTTTCCCCGTTTTTATTCAAGAATTGATATTGATCGAAAAGTCGTTGCTGCAAGGCAATTGATCTTTTTTTTCGCTCCAGTTTCAACTCGTCAATTTGCATTCCATGAACTTCTAACTGCTTTTGAATACCTTCAAGCACGGCTCTCCATTCATTGATCAATCTTTTGTGTCGGTAATGAAGGTCCTGACTTTCTGCACTCAGTTGCTTCATTAAAGGAAGCAATTGATCGTTATCTAGGGTGTTCAACGCTTGTTCGCGCCAGATTTGACGAAGTCTTTTCGATTCCTTTTTGTGCATCAGGCTTTTATTTGTCTCAAAATGTGCCTTTTGTTGTTGCTGCGAATAAATCACTTGCAAGGCCAAATAATCCGGATCAGCCTTAATCACAAGAAGTTTCTGATTAATCGCTGTGATTACTTGCTCTTCTGATTTGAAAAAACCCTGATCTGTCAGGCGATCATAAACTGGTCCTACAAACGGCATTTGATGGGTCTTACCCATCAGCTTTCCTGAGAATGCTGATAAATAGCCAACCTCCTTATTTATATTTTGGACAACCAACACACCAAACATTTTGCCGCATATTTCGCCGTTTTCATATTCATAATCACCAAAATGTTCATCCCATTTTCTTTGGTGAAGAAGATCTTCTTGCAATTCTCTGACGGCCAATAATGCAATAGGACTAGGCTCATAGGCATAGGGGAACGTAAATTGCTCAGGTAGTTCCATTTCATCAATTGGAGACTTGAAATGATGGAGGTATTGATAAGCTAGCTGAGGATTAGATTCCATATACGAGCACAGAATTAATGCCAATTGATATGAATTACCAAATTAACAGGCGCTTTTTATAGAAATAATCTATCTGATGATGCTTAACTGCGCGTAATCAAATCTGGATTTAGCTTATTCATAAGATTGCCATCCCAAACAGCGACATAGAAATTAAGAATCGAAATCCAACATTAGTTATTTCAACTTACCTCATCTTGGCATCTATACCTTATTGAAAAGGACAGCACCTACCTACTTAAAACCACAATAAAGTCTTTTGAAATCTTATAGCTATAAAGGAAAATGACTTGGAAGTACCATTTGAAAGTCCCGTATAGATGTAATAATGTTGACCAAAAAATAATAAATGAATAACTAGAAAGACCTAATAGCATGCATATAATACCTTCCATTCCTCGAATCAGTTATTTTTTTAGCTGTCGAAAAATTAACAAAAACGGCTTGAAAATCCGATCCATTATCTGAAGAACTCCAATAATATGTTTGCCAAGAAGTTATACCCGTCACTAGGTTTTTGCTCACTCTTAATTTCTGTAACTCATCATAGCTTGGTAAATACCAGTCAGTATATCCCCCACCTGTATAATTTCTTCCCCGCGTTGCTGCATTGCTACTTGTTGGGTCAAGAGAAATAATATTAAGCGTATTGACCAAACCATATCCCAAAGCTTCGTAACGAGTAGGAGTACCGCCATTTGGTCCAAATATCGTTGTGCCACTAAAAGTTTCGTTTGCCGCGATCAATCCATGTTGTATAGCTGGGTCATAGTCAATTTGGGAAGCTTGTCCAATATTCAGGGATTCCCCACTGGCTAAAATATAAATGACTATCCCTCCTTGATAAGGATCTCCGATTGAAACCAGACTTCCACCCTGTGTTGTAGAAGAAGTAAATAAAATTTCATTTCCGTATGAGGTACCAGCGTTATTGGTTGCATAGGCCCTTACATAATATGATGTACCTTTTAGTAAACCAAAAATATTTGAAATAAAGGTGCCCGTCCCTGTGCCATCGCTGGTTTTGGTGGCAAGTGATATATCTGGACCCGTGCTGGTGCTCCACACTACGCCTCTTGCCGTTACACTAGCACCG
>TARA_B110000503_G_scaffold27969_1_pt1 | contig 17319 bp, 19 predicted proteins | sample TARA_B110000503 | Tara Oceans TARA_B110000503 (sample SAMEA4397472) | marine metagenome | biome: Polar Biome; feature: [SRF] surface water layer (ENVO:00010504); material: water (ENVO:00002006), including particulate matter (ENVO:01000060) such as... | depth 5 m | reverse complement strand
GCCAAAATGATGATCGCACATTTTGATTTTGATAAGCAGATAGATGCAAAAGATATTGTCTATAAGCTTAATGTATACCTTCCTAAAGATATTCATGTCAATACTATTAAAGAGGTGCATACGGAGACACACGCGCGCTTTGATGCCTTGAGTAGAACTTACATTTATGAAATCTCAAGAACAAAGGATGCGTTTAATTATCAAAATGCGCACACCTACACACTTCCGTTAGATATAGACCTAATGAATCAAGCCGCTAAAATGTTATTTGAACATACCGACTTTCAATGTTTTTCTAAAGTAAAAACGGATGTAAAAACTTTTGAGTGTCATATTATGGAAGCCGAGTGGGAGCTGATTAATAATAAGCTTTTTTTTAAGGTTAAAGCGGACCGTTTTCTCAGAAATATGGTGCGAGCCATTGTAGGCACACTGATTGAAGTAGGCGCCAAAAAAAGAACCTTAAAAGCGTTTAGAGCTATTATTCGATCCAAAAACAGATCAAATGCAGGAACTTCTGCGCCAGCACAAGGCCTTTATCTAGTTGAAATAGACTATCCTAAATCAATATATCTGAATGAAAAACTCTAAAAACACTGCTTTTGATGCGCCGTTGTTTAAAAGGCTGCTGTATTATATCAAGCCTTACAGAGGGGTTTTCATTCTTTCACTGATGACCGTGATTGGATTAGCTGTTTTTGGAGCACTTCGTCCCAAAGTTTTACAGCTCGCTATCGATCAAAATATCGAGCAACGCTTTGAGCCTGGTTTTTTTAAGTATATACTAGTTATGTTGGGACTACTAACTCTAGAAGTCACATGTAATCTTCTCTTTATATACTACGCGAGTTGGCTAGGACAATCGGTAGTAAGAGACATTCGGATCAAATTATTTAAACACATTCTTGGGTTTAAAATGAAATATTTTGACAAATCATCTGTAGGCGTTTTGATAACGAGAACCGTCACTGATATGGAGCGAATTGCGGATATTTTTGGTGAAGGGTTGTTTATGATATTTAGTGATGTCCTAAAAATGGGAGTTGTTGGCGCGGTGATGTTTTATATGAATTGGCGCCTAAGTGTCATTGTTTTTTGTACCCTTCCAATCGTATTGATTGCAACTAAGATATTTCAGAAATACATGAAAAAGGCATTTGAGGACGTGCGAACAGAAGTCTCAAATTTAAATTCATTTGTACAAGAACGCATTACAGGAATGAAAATCGTTCAGATATTTGCTAGAGAAGCAATTGAATATAAAAACTTTAAAGAAATCAATGCACGTCACCGAAAAGGGTGGATTAAAACGGTGTGGTATAACTCGGTCTTTTTTCCAATTGCAGAATTGTTGTCGTCCATAACGTTGGGTACTGTCATTTGGGTAGGCGGATTAAATACAGTTCTTGATCAAACTGCATCTGTGGGAGATTTAACGGCTTTTATTATGATGGTTCCTATGATATTTAGGCCACTAAATCAAATAGCTAATAAATTTAACACACTTCAAATGGGGATGGTTGCTGCTGACAGGGTCTTTAAAGTGTTGGATACAACCTCAAACATACAAGACCATGGTGAAGATACGATTGAAAATATAAAAGGCGATTTGGAGTTTGCAGATGTTAAGTTTTCATATGTAGAAAATGAACCAGTTTTAAAAGGGGTCTCCTTTAAAGTAACGGCTGGCGATACGATTGCTATCGTTGGATCTACAGGGGCTGGAAAATCTACTATTGTGAATTTATTAAACCGTCTTTATGATATTGATTCAGGAAAGATTACAATCGATTCTAAGGACATAAGAACAGTAGCACTTAAGAGTTTAAGGCAAAACATTGCCGTGGTGCTTCAAGATGTATTTCTGTTTGCAGATACTATTTTGAATAATATAACGCTCAGCAACCCTGCTATTAGTGAGCTGGAAGTACAGTCTGCCGCTAAAGAAATTGGGGTTCACGATTTTATAATGAGTTTGCCAAATGGGTATCATTATAACGTCAAAGAACGGGGTGTAATGTTGTCCTCTGGACAAAGACAGTTGATTTCATTTTTAAGAGCGTATGTGACCAATCCAAAAATTTTAATTCTTGACGAGGCAACCGCATCAATCGATTCTTATTCTGAACAACTGATTCAAAAAGCAACCCAAAAAATCACACATGGACGCACCTCTATAGTGATTGCGCACCGCTTGGCAACGATTCAAAAATCGGATATGATTATTGTATTAGATGCTGGAGAAATTGTAGAGAAAGGGACTCATAAGGAATTGCTGTCTATTAAAAACGGGCACTATAGAAATTTGTACGACGCACAGTTTTTGACCAAAAAAAGCCTGGTTTAAGATAAATCAGCTTGGACTCTTTTAATTAAATCTAGGGTGTCTTTAAAGATAACAAACTCTCCATTATTTACGTAAGAAACTAGCCCAGTTTCTTCACTAACAACAAGTGCTAAGGCATCGGTTTTTTCTGAGATACCAATTGCAGCACGGTGTCTTAGTCCAAAGTGAGAAGGAATATTTTTTTCATTATTTACAGGAAGGATGACACGTGTGGCTTTAATGGTGTTATTAGAAATGATAATGGCGCCGTCATGAAGTGGACTGTTTTTAAAAAAGATACTTTCTAAAATCGGTTGTGTTACTGTAATATTCATTTCGTCTCCAGTTTCTACTAAGAAATCTAAATTATTATTTCGTTCAATGACGATCAGCGCTCCTGTCTTAGAACTCCCCATTTTAATACATGCCTTTACAATGGTCTCGGCGTCTGACGCACTTCTTCCTTGGGTCTTTAAAAAACTAAACCGTTTCATTAATGAGCCACTTTTGCTAAGGTTAGTAGAGCCAATCATTAATAAAAACTTCCGTATTTCAGGCTGAAAAACAACAATTAAAGCAATAATTCCAACACTCATAAATCCGCCCAAAATATTACTAAGCATTCGCATTTGTAAAACATCTACTAGCAGGTAAAAAAGATAGAAGATAACAATTCCAAAAAAGATGTTGATGGCAACAGTTCCTTTAATTAGTTTATAAACGTAGTAAAGCAGAAAAGCGACCAATATGATGTCGATAATATCTAATACGTTGAAGTTTAACAAGTCTTTAAAGATGTCCAATAGGTTCGAATTTTGAATAAATATAATAAATATAAAATGAACGCTAGTTTTTAAGCGCTTTGTAAAGTTTAATACACTCGACGGCTTCTTTCACATCGTGAACTCTTAATAGTTTGGCCCCTTTTTCAAGTGCGATCATATGAAGCGCAGAAGTTCCGTTAAGGGCATTGTTTGCAGTTGTTTCTAAGGTTTTGTAAATCATGGATTTTCTTGAGACACCAGCCAAGATAGGTAGGTTTAGGTTTGTGTAAAAATCTAAAGAATTGAGCAGTTTAAAGTTTTGCTCCAAAGTTTTAGAAAACCCAAAGCCCAAATCAATAATCAGGTCCTTTATTTGGTGTTTTCTAGCCAAATGAACGCGCTCAGAAAAGTAGGTATAAACCTCTTTAACTACGTTTGAATAAGTGGTCATCTTCTGCATTGTTTGCGGGGTGCCTTTCATGTGCATCATGATATAGGGGATTCCAAGTTTTCCAACCGTCTCAAACATCATAGGGTCTAATTGTCCGGCTGAAATGTCATTCGCCATAGCTGCACCAGCTTGAATAGATTCTTTGATAACATTACTTCTGAAACTATCAATTGAAATAGGAGTCTCTGGAAAGGCTTCATGGATTAAGCGAACGATCGGAATCAGTCGGGAGATCTCTTCTTTTTCAGAAACAAAATCAGCACCTGGTCGTGAACTGTAAGCTCCAATATCTACAAAAGTAGCGCCTTCATTTATTAGTTTTTCCGTCTGAGATAAAAAACTTTTATCATTTTTAAATTTCCCGCCATCATAAAATGAATCTGGAGTCACATTTAAAATCCCCATCACTTTAGGTGTGCTAAGATTAATGAGTTTACCGTTGCAATTGAGGGTCATAAATAGTTGCGAGTGTTTGTTTTTATCAAGATTTAAAACATAAATCTTGATGTTTTGAATATTTTAAGCGAAATTTACGGAAAATTCGATTTATTTCATGCAAAATACTTCAAAAGAATATGACGCGGTCATTCAGGTCTGTCAAGACTTGTTTAGTAAAAAAATGAAAGACTATGGATGTGCATGGCGTATTCTTAGATTGCCATCGCTTACGGACCAAATTTTCATAAAAGCACAACGCATTAGGGGATTACAGCAAAATGCCGTTCAAAAAGTAGATGAAGGCGCTGCAAGTGAGTTTGTTGGCATCATTAATTATTGTGTCATGGCATTAGTTCAGATCGAAAAAGGGGTTGTAGAACAGCCTGATTTATCATTTGAAGAAGCGGTTTTATTGTATGCAGAAAAAATTGCGGTCACCAAACAGCTCATGATGGATAAAAATCATGATTACGGAGAGGCGTGGCGTGACATGCGTGTGAGTTCACTAACAGACTTAATTTTACAAAAACTATTGCGTGTCAAACAAATTGAAGATAATGCAGGGCATACGCTTGTTAGCGAAGGAATTGATGCCAATTATCAGGACATGATTAATTATGCAGTATTTGCACTTATTCATCTAAACGAATCATAAAATGAAAATACTAGTCCCAATTTCAAGAATCTTTGTTGGAATTTTATTTATAATCTCAGGTTTCATTAAGCTTAATGATCCTTTAGGGTTTTCTTATAAGCTGCAAGAGTATTTTAGCGCAGAGGTTTTAAACCTCCCTTTTTTAGAGCCTTACGCTTTGGCTATTTCCGTTCTTGTGGTGGTTTTTGAAGTGGTTCTCGGCGTTTTTTTATTGATTGGATATAAACCTAAGTTTACAGTTTGGAGTCTATTAATGATGATTGTGTTTTTTACGTTTCTAACATTTTATTCAGCCTATTTTGATAAGGTGAAAGACTGTGGCTGTTTTGGGGATGCCTTAAAGCTAACCCCTTGGGAAAGTTTCACAAAGGATGTCGTGTTGTTGGTGTTTGTTTTGATTCTATTTATAGGGAAGTCCTATATTTCTCCAGTATTTAAGTCTTTGCCTACAACAGCGCTTGCTCTTCTAAGTTTTATAGCCAGTCTCGGATTTGGATACCATGTATTAACGCATCTTCCAAGTATTGATTTTAGAGCATACAAAATAGGGGACAACCTCTTGACAAACATGAGCACACCAGAAAACGCTCCAAAAGCAGTGCAAGAATTTACTTGGGTTTTTGATGTTAATGGAACACAGAAAACCGTTGTTACCGATGGTTCTTATCCGGAAGTGAACGGAGATTACGTAAGCGTAGAAACGAAAGTTATTGAGGAGGGTTACCAGCCCTCGATATTAGATTTCTCAATAGAATCTGAGACAGAAGATTTAACCGATGACTTTCTCAAAAATGAGAAACTTGTGATGGTTGTGTCTTACAGTTTAGAGACTGCAAAAACAGAAGGATTAGAAAAACTAAAATTATTTTCTGAAGATGCCAAATCTAAAGGCTATACAGTCATAGGCTTAAGTGCTTCAGGAAACGACGCCAAAGAAAGGGTTAAGTCGTCTTTTGGTCTTGATTTTGAGTTTTATCTCTGCGACGAAAAAGCGCTTAAAACGGTGGTCCGCTCAAATCCAGGCGTTTTAATTTTAAGTCGCGGAACCGTGGAGCAGAAAGCACACTGGAATGATATTGATAATCTAGATCTTTAACTGCTTTTGGGGCGCTACTTACTAAAAAAAATACAGCACGCTTTTTGGACACTTCTAGGAGTGGTTACCGCCATTTTTTTTCTTTTTAATGTATTGCCAGGAGATCCCGCTCAAATGATGTTGGGGCAAAATGAAGATCAAGCTCAGTTAGCAATTGTAAAGCAAAAGTATGGATTTGACCAGCCTGTGTTGACACAATATTTGTATTACCTAAACGATGTGTCGCCTCTGTCTTTTCACTCTAAGGACCCAACAAACTACACCTTTTTAAAATCTCATGATTATACTTACCAATCACTTTTTGAAACTTCAAATATAGCCGTTGTCTTTAAATACCCCTACTTAAGAACCTCTTTCACCAAGCAAGGCAAAAAAGTAAGTCAAATACTAAGTGAAACGCTTCCAAATACAATTATACTTGCCGTGGCTTCCATTTGTATAGCATTAATCATCGGTTTATTTTTTGGTGTCATTTCGGCGCTTTATAAAGATCATTGGGTTGATAAATCTGTTTTGGTGGTGAGTACATTGGGAATGAGTTTGCCTTCTTTCTTTAGTGCGATACTCGCCGCTTGGATATTTGGTTTTTTATGGCATGAATACACGGGCTTAGAAATGACGGGGAGCCTATATGAATTAGATGATTTTGGAGAGGTCAATGTTTTGAGATTAAAAAACTTAATACTACCGGCTTTTGTTCTTGGGATCCGCCCTTTGGCAGTGGTTACTCAATTGATGCGTAACTCTTTATTAGAAGTGTTAAATCAAGATTATATACGGACGGCAAGAGCCAAAGGATTGAGTGCTTTTCAGGTTATTACAAAGCATGCTATGAAAAACGCTTTGAACCCAGTAGTAACAGCTATTTCCGGTTGGTTTGCGTCGTTACTTGCAGGCGCTGTTTTTGTTGAATATATATTTGCATGGAATGGGCTAGGTAAGGAAATCGTAAATGCATTAAATACCCTAGATTTACCTGTAATTATGGGGGCTGTTTTAATAATTGCCCTTACTTTTGTAATTATAAATATTTTAGTTGATATAATTTACACTTATTTGGATCCAAAAATCAAACTTAACGCATAATAAAAATTAAGACATGAAACGTATTTTAGTATTTACTCTTTTTATCACTACAGTTTTGAGTTGTCAAAACAGAGAGGAAACTCAGTTTTCGGTTGAAGCATTAAACGATGAGCTAATTACTTTACAAGGCGACTTAGTGCCCTTTAAATCTATCTTAGAAAAACACAAAGGAAGTACCGTATTTATTGATGTATGGGCCTCTTGGTGTAAGGATTGTCTAAAAGGCTTACCTGCTGTGAAAAAGCTTCAGGAAACACATACAGAAGTAGACTTTGTTTACTTATCCTTAGATAAATCTCAAGCTGCTTGGAAAAAGGGAATTGATCGATTACAAATTTCAGGCGATCATTACTTTATGCAGTCTGGCTGGAAGGGAGCTATGGGCACTTTTTTAGGTTTAGATTGGATCCCTCGCTATTTGATTATAGATAAGAATGGAGCAATCAAGGTATTTAATGCAATTGAAACAACCGATAAAAAACTTTTAAATAATTTAAAATGAGAAAACAAATTGTAGCAGGAAATTGGAAAATGAATAACGACTATGTCGATTCAGAGCTTTTAGTCTCTAAACTTCTAGCACAGCACACCCATTCACAGACAGAGGTTATTATAGCACCACCCTTCACAAGCCTTTTGTGTTCTTCAAACTCACTAAAAGGAAGTCAAATAACTGTCGCGGCTCAAAACATGCATTTTGCTGAAAATGGGGCCTATACTGGCGAGGTTAGCGCAGGGATGCTTAAAAGTGTTGGTGTTCAAACCGTTATTCTGGGTCACAGTGAGCGTCGTGCTTATTTTAATGAAACAGATGCGCTTTTAGCTAAAAAAGTAGACACTGCTTTACAGCATGGTATGCGTATTATTTTTTGTTTCGGAGAAGAATTAGCAGATCGTAAATCCGGAAATGAGGAAGCAATTGTAGAAGGTCAGATAAAAAATGCATTATTTCATTTACCAGCATCCGCCTGGGAACATATTGTACTAGCTTACGAGCCTGTGTGGGCAATTGGAACTGGAGAAACCGCTTCGCCAGAACAAGCACAAGACATGCACGCCTTTATACGAAAAACCGTTGAAAACAAATACTCTTCAGAACTAGCAGCTGAGGTCTCTATTCTTTATGGAGGGAGTGTAAAGCCAGCAAATGCAAAAGAAATTTTTTCTAAAGCAGATGTTGATGGTGGATTAATTGGTGGAGCCGCTTTGGATGTGGTTCAATTTACGGCGATCATAAACGCATTTTAAATTTGGCAGACTCCATATATATCGGCTATACTTTTAAAGTTGAACCCGTTCAGCCAGGCACCGAAATTTTAATTGCGGAGTTAGGCTATGCGGGTTTTGAGAGTTTCGTTGAAACCCCGGACGGAGTTATTGCATACATTCAAGAAAGGGATCACTTGGCGTCTGTTTTAGAATCAATTTATATTTTAAGTTCTGAAGAATTTAAAATCACTTATAGTTTTGAAACTATTGAGCAAACCAATTGGAATGCAGAATGGGAGAAGAATTTTAACCCGATAGTGGTCGGAGATCAATGTGCCATACGCGCGCCATTTCATGACCCTTTTGACGTTAAGTATGACATTATAATTGAACCCAAAATGAGTTTTGGAACCGGTCATCATGAAACAACACATATGATGATTGAGCACATTTTAGCCTCTGATTTCATGAACAAGTCTGTTTTGGACATGGGATGTGGTACTGGAGTTCTTGCAATTTTAGCAATGAAAAAAGGCGCTCCATCCGTGGAAGCAATCGATATTGACAATTGGTGCTATTTAAATAGTTTAGAAAATATCTCAAGAAATGATTGCGATCAGATTACCGTTTTAGAGGGAGATGCCTCATTACTTGATGGCAAACAATTTGATGTAATCATCGCTAATATCAATCGGAATATATTATTAAATGATTTAAGTACTTATGTTGCTTGTTTAAATGAAAATGCTTCCCTATTTTTAAGTGGGTTTTATGACTCCGACTGTGCGCTTATTGAAGCAAGTTGCCAAAATTTAGGTCTTAAGCTGGAAAAAAAGCGAACTCGAAACAATTGGGTAGCTTTAAAATTCGTCAATTAATTATGAGTACAAAAGAAAAAATCAGCGAACAATCTGACACATTAACGGCGGAGGGGCATTTAAATGAAATCGTTCTTTTTAATGATGACGTGAATACTTTTGACCATGTGATTGAATCCCTGGTCGCTATTTGTAGTCATTCCCATGAGCAGGCTGAGCAGTGTGCGTTACTCGTTCATTACAAAGGTAAGTGTACGGTAAAAACGGGTGTATACGACGAGTTAGAACCGCTGTGTAGTAAGTTACTACAAGTAGGATTAAGTGCCGAAATTATTTAAGAATCTCCCATTCTTCCGAGTGCACAACTCACAAATGACTTTGCTTTTTTTCCAAATGAATTGCTGTCGCCTAGTACGGGATACCCTAATTTAGAAAGAAGTTTTATAGCCATTTCTAAGACCTCTTCATGTGTGCTCTCAATAGTAACAGAATGAGCAACTGTATTAACGGTCACATTTTCAATGCCTTGTAGTTCGGTTAGTTTGCGGGTGATGGTAAGTGCGCAACCTCCACATTTTAGATTTTGTATTTCAAGAGTTGTTATCATGACATTATAAAATTATAAGGCAGACGTGCATTTAGATTCAGTTAAATTTAAATTAGTTTTTTTGATAGCTGCAAATCCACCGGCGATATCAATCACGTTATGAAACCCATTTGCTTTTAGGATCGAGGCCGCAATCACAGAACGATAGCCTCCCGCGCAATGGATATAATGTGTCTCTTGCGTGTCTAACTGATCTAATCTATGATTAATTTGGTCTAAAGACAAGTGCTGCAGGCCGTCTAACTTTAAATGCATGGTATCATATTCCCCTTCTTTTCTAACATCTAAAACAGAAAGTATTTCTGCTTTTGTGCGTTTTTCAAACTCTATAGAAGAGATAGAGGTTAGTTGGTCACTCGTTTTCCCAGCGGCGACCCAAGCTTCCATACCGCCTTCTAAATACCCTAGAGTGTGGTCGTATCCAACGCGAGCTAAGCGTGTAATAGCTTCTTCGGATTTGCCTTCAGGGACCACCAAGAGGATGGGTTGTTTTATATTGGTTATCAGCGCGCCTACCCAAGGAGCAAAGCCACCATTAAGGCCAATAAAAAGCGACTTTGGAATGTGATTTTCTATAAAGTCTTGTTGAGTCCGAACATCCAATATAAGATTGTTGCTGTCTGCTGAAAGCACTTCAAATTCAGACACCGAAAGTGGGGTATTGCCTTTTTCTAGTACCTGGTCTAATTCGGAATACCCCGATTGATTTAATTTCGCATTTTTGAAAAAATATTGAGGAGCTTCGCCGATGCCCTCTAAAACTTCTTTTACAAACTCGTCCTTAGTCATGTTTGCGCGTAAGGCATAGTTGTTGTTTTTTTGATCTCCTATGGTACCTACTGTTTCTTTACTTAAATTTTTACCACAAGCAGATCCCGCTCCATGAGCAGGGTATACAATTACAGAGTCGTCTAAGGTCATAATTTTGGTACGCAGAGATTTGAATAGCATTCCTGCCAAATCTTTTTCTGTCAGATCAGACTTAATAGCCAAGTCAGGCCTTCCTACATCGCCAAGAAACAAGGTGTCTCCTGTGAAAATAGCATGATTTTTGCCGTTTTCGTCAATGAGTAAGTAGGTTACAGATTCTAACGTATGCCCAGGTGTGTGTAATGCTTTTAAGATTATGTTACCAATTTTAAATTCTTCATTGTCGGTCGCGTTATAGCAATCAAAAACGGTATTTGCGTTAGGGCCATACACAATGGTCGCCCCAGTATTTTTTGCTAAATCTAAATGTCCAGACACAAAATCGGCATGAATATGTGTTTCAAAAACAAACTTAATCACAGCGTTGTTAGCCCTCGCTTTATCTACATAATGTTGAGTTTCTCTTAAAGGGTCTATGATCGCTGCCTCCCCATTTGATTCGATATAGTAGGCGCCTTGAGCCAAACAGCTTGTGTAGATTTGTTCGATTTTCATGACAGAGTAGTATTAATGTATACACACAAAAGTAAGTTTTTTGAAATTGATGCTATATTCTTTTGATAAAAAGATTATTACCTTATATTTGCACCCTGAAAATGGCCTTGTAGCATAACTGAATAGTGCACTTGATTACGGCTCAAGAGGTTACAGGTTTGAATCCTGTCAAGGTCACTAATTAGATTAAAACCCTTATAAATACTACTATTCATAAGGGTTTTTCTTTTTTTACTAAAACATTAAAAACACTTAAGCTCTTGATATTCAATGTTAAAAAGTTTGAACTCCCTATCTAGGTATATAGGAAAAAAGCTACTTATATTTATTAGCGGGAACTGGACTTGAACCAGTGACCTTCGGGTTATGAGCGTCAGAGTCTTGTTTCAACAACTCTAACTACCAGCTACTTATAAAAATTCAATTAATTTTATCTATGCTTTTCAGGGTAAATCAGTACTTTTCTAAATTTAGATTATGATAAACCAAAAAGTAATTTCAATAAAAAAATAACCAAAATACCCAATCATGATATAGTAGTTACTACTCTTAACTTACTGTCCAGTTTTTTCATTGCAAGTCCATATGTCATATTTATTTTTCAAAAAAGTTTCACCAATTCATTTTTTTACTATGTTTGTTATATAATGAGTTCCTAATTAAAAGAACGCATTGCCATAAACAAATGAAATCTTTTTTCAGATTCGGGTTTAGGAGAATAAAAAAGTCTACTCCAAAAACTGCTCTAGGTATAGAGAGCCGAATACTCAGGCTGACTTTTGAAATTAGTACGTTACTTCTACTGTTGGAACAAAGATTCTTTGTCCCCACAACCTTCAATATTATACGTATTTGAGATAATCAACGCTTGTATAGCATTCGCTATCCATTCTGATTTTTTAATTTCTCAAATACACATAATGAAAACAAAATATTTCGATCTTATCGATCAAACTTTTGATTTTCCGCAGGAAGAGTTCTCTTTAAACGAAAATACATTAAGCTTCCACGGGATTGATTTACAGCAACTTGTAAAAAAATATGGTGCGCCATTAAAATTCACATACTTACCAAAAATCTCTAAAAACATAAACAGAGCAAAACGTTGGTTTAATGATGCTATTGAAGCAAATAATTATGCAGGACATTATAATTATTGTTATTGCACAAAAAGCTCTCATTTTAAACACGTTTTAGATGAAGCGCTTAAAAACGATATTCATATTGAAACATCATCTGCATTTGATGTTGATATTGTCGAAAACCTGAAATCTGAAGGCAAAATAACGAATAAAACTTATGTTATAAGTAACGGGTTTAAACGTGACCAATACGTTCAAAACCTAGCAAGGCTTATAAATAATGGACATAAAAACTGCATTGTTGTTATAGATAATTACGAAGAGATTAATTTGTTTGACCAAGTGGTAGAAGACAATTATAATATAGGCATACGCATCGCTTCTGAAGAAGAACCAAAGTTTGAGTTTTACACCTCAAGACTAGGTATTGGCTACAAAAACATAGTTTCTTTTTACAATAATCAGATTAAAGACAACCCGAAAGTGACACTCAAAATGTTACATTTCTTTATTAATACTGGTATTCGCGATACAGCCTATTATTGGAATGAACTGTCGAAATGTATGAGTGTCTATGTAAAACTTAAAAAAGAATGTCCTAGCCTAGACAGTTTAAATATAGGTGGTGGATTTCCTATTAAAAACTCACTTGCTTTCGATTATGATTACGCCTATATGGTAGATGAAATTATTCGTCAAATCAAACAAGCTTGTGATGAAGCTAGCGTAGATGTTCCAAATATATTTACCGAGTTTGGAAGCTTTACAGTTGGCGAAAGCGGTGGAGGGATTTATGAAGTACTATACCAAAAACAGCAAAATGATAGAGAAAAATGGAATATGATTAACTCCTCTTTCATAACTACTCTTCCAGATTCTTGGGCAATTAACAAGCGCTTTATTATGCTACCAATTACTGGATGGGATAAAGAATATGAGCGTGTATTATTAGGAGGGTTGACTTGTGATAGTGACGATTATTATAATAGCGAACAACATATGAACGCCATTTATCTACCAAAATTTAATCAAGAAAGACCTTTATATATTGGCTTTTTTAATACTGGAGCCTATCAAGAAACTATAGGCGGTTTTGGTGGTTTACAACATTGCTTAATTCCAACGCCTAAACATATTCTTATAGATAGAGATGATGATGGAATTATTAAAACTTCTGTTTTTGCAGAACAACAAACCTCTGAACAATTGTTATCTATTCTTGGCTACGATTATGGTATTAACGAAAAGGTTTCTAAAACTGAAAGCAAGACAACAAAAAAATTAGCTTATTAAAATAAATTTTCAATATAATGAAAACCAATACTTACGCTGGTATTCCTGAAGAACTAGCAAAAATAGAAAATTCAAAAATTGTATTAATTCCTGTGCCCTATGATGGTACAAGTACTTGGCAAAAAGGCGCTGATAAAGGACCACAAGCTTTTTTAGATGCTTCTGAAAATATGGAATTATATGACATTGAAACTGAAACAGAAGTCTATAAACAAGGTGTTTATTTAGCCGAAGCTGTTACAGAAAATAGTTCTCCTGAAGCAATGGTTGATGCTGTACATTCTGCAACTAAAAAATATATTAAAAAAAACAAGTTCGTTACCATTTTTGGTGGCGAGCATTCTATTTCTATAGGTACTATTCGTGCATTCAACGAATGCTATAATAGTTTAACCGTTTTACAACTTGATGCTCACGCCGATTTAAGAAAAAGCTATGAAGGCTCTACTTGTAATCACGCTTGTGCGGTTTATGAAGCGAGCCAAACCACCAACTTAATTCAAGTTGGTATTCGTTCTATGGATGTTTCTGAAACCACAGTAATGGATAATGACAAAACCTATTTCGCTCACGAAATGGCAATAAATGATTCTTGGATGGAATCGTCTATAGACCAGATGACAAACAATGTATTTATTACAATAGATTTAGATGCTTTTGACCCTTCAATTATGCCAAGCACAGGTACACCAGAACCTGGCGGATTATTATGGTACGAAACTTTGGATTATTTAAAACAAGTCTTTAAAGAAAAAAATGTAGTAGGCTTTGATATTGTTGAGTTGTGTCCAAACAAAATTGACCAATCTTCAGATTTTCTAGCTGCAAAATTATACTACAAAATGTTAACTTATAAATTTCAATATAGCGATGTAGAAGATGATTTTGACAACGATTACCTATCAAAATCAAAAAATAATATTTCAAAATTTAACAAAGACGATGATGAGTACTAAAGGTCCTATTTCTCAGTTTATAGAAAAACATTACTTGCATTTTAATGCTGCTGCATTAGTTGATGCAGCAAAAGGTTATGAAGCTCAATTAGAAAATGGTTCAAAAATGCTAGTATCATTAGCTGGTGCTATGAGTACAGCTGAATTAGGTAAAAGTTTTGCAGAAATGATTCGTCAAGATAAAGTACAAATCATCTCTTGTACTGGTGCTAATTTAGAGGAAGATATCATGAATTTGGTTGCACATTCGCATTATAAACGTGTTCCAAATTATCGAGATTTAACACCACAACAAGAATGGGATTTACTTGAGCAAGGTTTAAATCGTGTGACAGACACTTGTATTCCAGAGGAAGAAGCATTTAGACGTTTACAAAAACATATTGTCAAAATATGGAAAGATGCTGAAGCCAATGGAGAACGTTATTTACCTCACGAGTATATGTATAAAATGTTACTCTCTGGAGTACTTGAAGAATACTACGAAATCGATTTAAAAGACTCCTGGATGTATGCTGCTGCAGAAAAGAATTTGCCAATAATTTGTCCAGGTTGGGAAGATAGTACAATGGGAAATATCTTTGCAAGCTATGTATTAAAAGGAGAGTTAAAAGCTAGTACAATCAAATCTGGTATTGAGTATATGACTTTCTTAGCAGATTGGTACACCAATAATTCTAAAAACGGAATAGGGTTCTTCCAAATTGGTGGCGGTATTGCTGGAGATTTTCCAATTTGTGTTGTGCCAATGTTATATCAAGATATGGAACGAACAGATACACCTTTCTGGAGTTACTTCTGCCAAATAAGCGATTCTACAACTAGCTATGGCTCCTACTCTGGTGCCGTGCCCAACGAAAAAATTACTTGGGGAAAGCTAGGTATTAATACACCTAAGTTTATAATAGAATCTGACGCTACAATTGTTGCGCCTTTAATATTCGCCTATTTATTAAATATGTAAGATGAAAAATAATCAAAACATGAAAAGAGTTATTGTTGATTTCAGCAAACTCAACAACAACATTTTAAATCTATTAGTTACTAAGTATCCAGATGGTTACGATGATGCTAGTATTATTTCGTTTAAAAATCAACATAATGAAATTATAGAATGTGTTGAAGTTAAAACCATTGATACTATTTATCTGGTAAAAGTTAGTAAAAAACTAGTAACTGCGATGGAAGATTTTGAAATAGTAGATGATGAAAATTTAGATTTAGATATTGAAGAATTAGACAATTAGTTTCACGTGCAAATCTTATCGATTATAGTGTACATAAAAACAACATAGCTTGTGATGATATAAATCTTTCAGGTTATGATTTATTACAAACCCTTAATTCATTGATTATGAAATCACTATTTATTGCATTATTTTTTCTGATTAACATTGGAAGCTCTAAAACAATACAAGAAAGTATTACTATTGAAGCTACTTTTAATGGTTATGAAAAAGGTGCTTATTATTTTACAGATGAAAATGATGAGCCATACGAGTTTTATGAAATTGATCAAAAAGTGTTAGAGAAATTTGATTTATCACAGAAAAAACATATTGACAAAAAATTTAAAGTTACTTACACTTTAGTAATTATTGATTCTGAAGAAGAGGAAAACAAAGAGGATGATGAAATCTATGCTATTATAGGCTTAGAATCTGCTAAGTAAGCTGAAAATACGGTTTTAGCTGTCCTCTTAATTTAAATGAAGGTGAATTATGAAAAAAATAAAAGTTATTAATAAAACGCGTCTACTAGCCATAAAGGATAATTCTATTCTTGTTATGGAAAAAGTGGGGACACCTATTAAACTTTGTTTCCCTGGAGGCATTGCCAAGAAAAAGGAAACATTAAAAGAAAGTTTAGTTAGAGAAACTAAAGAAGAGATTGGTTTTAAAATAAACATAAATGATCTGAAATTTTTTAAATCTAAATCAAAAACAATTGATAATACAATAGTTGTAAAACATTTCTACAAACTAAAAACAAACTCTGATGCCTTTAAAGTCATAGAAATAGAAAAATTTAAAGCTGTCTATTGGATTAAATGGAAAGATGCCATTCAATATTTGGATAAAGAAGACAGAAAAGTAACTAAAGAATACTTTGCAAAAAAAGTAAGAAATAAAAGTAAACTACTTAAAATAATAGAAAAAGGATTATTTCTAAATAAATAATAGGCAAATGAAAATCTGTTTTATAATGTACCCTTGGGAAATAGTTAACCCAAAAAAAGATTCTACACTAAGAATGATTCATGAGCTTGCGCTAAGGGGTCATGAAGTTGCAATAACTCATCCTTCAAATTTGACAATTCGAGATAGTATTACTCTCAGTTTATGTAAAACAATAAGAAGTCAAGAAAGGTTTTCAACAAGTATTCCGTCATTTTATAAGTCTGTTGGTTTCATTGAAGAAATGAAACCTCTAAAGTATTTTGATGTCATCTTTATGAGAGATAATCCACCAATGGATCCACTGGTTTTGAATTTCTTAGACTCAATTAAGGATGACGTATTTATTTTAAATGCAGTAGATGGCTTACGTGAGACCAATAATAAAATTTATACGGCAGCCTATTATGACCCAAAAAGAGAGCTAATTCCTGCGACACATGTTTCAAAAAATATTGAATACCTCCTTAGGATAATTGAAGAATCTGAAAACGAGAAAATGATACTAAAACCATTGGATGGATATGGAGGAAGTGGTGTTATTGTTATTGAAAAATCGGCAATGCATAATATTAAATCATTACTCGATTTCTATATTCATAGAACCGAAGGTAAATCCAGTTATGTAATTTTACAAGAGTATGTAGAAGGTGCAGAAGATGGTGATGTAAGAGTACTTATGTTAAATGGAGAACCAATAGGTGCGCTTCGTAGAAGACCAGCAAAAGGAGATGTACGATCCAATATATCTGCAGGTGGTACAGTTGAAAAGTACAAGTTGACTAAGGAAGATAAAACTTTGTGCAAAAAGATTGGTGAAAAATTGGTAAGAGATGGAATTTACTATGCTGGTCTCGATTTAATTGGTGGTAAATTAATCGAAGTGAATGTAATGAGCCCAGGAACTATTACTGATATAAACAAACTGAATAATAC
>TARA_B110000503_G_scaffold141995_1_pt1 | contig 17322 bp, 17 predicted proteins | sample TARA_B110000503 | Tara Oceans TARA_B110000503 (sample SAMEA4397472) | marine metagenome | biome: Polar Biome; feature: [SRF] surface water layer (ENVO:00010504); material: water (ENVO:00002006), including particulate matter (ENVO:01000060) such as... | depth 5 m | reverse complement strand
TTTGTAATGCAGATTTACGCTGACATTCTCAATATGCCAATTACAGTTATTAAATCGCTGCAAGGGCCAGCTTTAGGCTCTGCGATTCACGCCGCAGTAGCGGCAAGAGCTTATCCAGATATAAAAAGTGCATCTGCAGCAATGGGTGGCGTAGCTGAAGCAAGATTCGAGCCGGTAAAAGCTAGCGCCCTTATTTACGATGAACTCTACAAACTTTACAATGATTTATATGAAAATTTTGGCAGCAATGGTGCGATGCATAACTTACGCATAATCCGAGATAAAGCGTTAATTCAAATGGAAGGAAATAAATGAAGAGCGAGAAAGTTCTAAGAGAAAAAGTTTGTAAGTTAAATATTGATCTACAACGTTATGGATTAGTTGCCTGGACGGCAGGAAATGTTTCAGAACTTATGGATGATCGCAAAAGATTTATGATTAAACCTAGTGGAGTAAGTTATGAAGACCTTAAACCTTCACAGATGATAATTTGCGACTTAGATGGAGAAGTTCTAGAAGGGGGTCTATCACCTTCTAGTGATACAAAAACACATGCATATATTTATCGTCACATGAAAGATATTGGAGGTGTAGTCCATACGCACTCAAGTTACGCAGCAGCTTGGAGTGCGATTCATAGTTCGATTCCCTGCGCGCTTACAGCTATGGCCGACGAATTCGGCGGAGAAATTCCACTTGGGCCATTTGCGCTCATAGGTAATGATGCGATCGGCAAAGGTGTCGTTGAAACTCTGACAGGACATAGATCTTCAGCGATATTAATGAAAAACCATGGCGTATTTTCAATTGGTAAAGACGCGACAGATGCCGTTAAGTCAGCGGTGATGTGTGAGGATGTAGCAAAGACTACTTGGATTGCAAAGACGCTTGGTAGTTTGCAATTAATTGATCAAGCAAGCGTTGACAGTTTGTATGAGAGATACCAAAACATCTATGGGCAGCGCGATAAATAGCCATTTTCCAGGTATAGCAACCAGTTCTAAATAATTGTGGGAAGATTATGCAATGGCAAATGATGAACGCTTAACCCTGTCAGTAGATTGCGGCGGGCTCTTCCTGAAGAGTTGCGTCCTTGATGAATCTGGAACTATGCACTCCAAGCCAAGTCGCATCGAAACTCCGTACCCGCTTTCGCCTGATCGATTTACAAAGACGATGAAAGAGATAGCCGATAGTTTGCCTGCTTCATATCGGGCCACGATTGGGATGCCAGGAATGATCCGTCACGGAGTTGTAATTTCCACGCCGCACTACATGACCAAGAGTGGACCACGCACTCGAATTGATCCAGAACTACAGGAGCAGTGGAGCGGTTTTGATATGCAAAGTGAACTAACGAAAAAGTTAGGGATGCCCACTCGCGTGTTAAATGATGCTGAAGTTCATGGAGCAGGAATTATTTCAGGATCTGGATACGAAGTAGTAATTACCTTAGGAACAGGACTCGGATTCGCAATTTTTTATGGTGGATCGCTTTCTCCACATATTGAATTTTCACATGCACCAGTACGTCGCGCCACAACTTATGACACATGGATTGGCGAACATGAACGTCGTCGCCTCGGTAATGCATTCTGGTCGAGACGAATCAGAACTATGGTCGATGAACTGCGCCCAGTATTTATGTGGGATCGCCTATATATCGGAGGTGGCAATGCCCGCTGTATTCGCCAAACCGATCTAGACCGTATGGGTGATGAGATAGTTATTGTTCCAAATGCCGCAGGAGTCGCAGGCGGAGTGCGCGCTTGGTCTCTGGATCAATATAAGTAGTTTTAATTTCTAAAGTTAAATACACCAGCGGCTATTCCAGCAAATTCGGCAGCTCCTGTAGCTCCTGCTTCAGCTGTATCGGATACTCGATAACTACCAAATTGCTTAGTTTTAGCGGCGGCTATCGCCGGATTTCTTATCCAACCTCCAGCGATAGTAATTGATTTAGCTTTTCCGGTGTACTTCTCCATCAACGAGATCATCGTTGCAGAATCATCTACTAAATGCTCTACAGCAGCACGAAATAGCGCTGCAGGAGATGCATCATCATCTAAATTATTAATCGATAGCCCGTGGTAGTCATTTACGACCTTTATCGAACTTGTAATTGTGTCCGGCCTCTGTGCTGCGATTCCTAGCGCTATCTTCTCGTCTTGAGTGGTAATTCCCAGCAAAGAGCAGACTCTCTCCAGGGTAAGCCCTGTCGGCATTGCACCTAGTAAAGTGAAATGCTCTGGTAGAACTGAACAACTAAGCCCAATATTGGCAGATGCCAATTCCGCTACTCCATCTCTCGTAATTGGATCTTTGAATGTTTGTAATAGCGCTTCGGCGGTACCCATTGAATCAAATAGCGAACCTTCACTTACAGCACCGCAATGGTAAGCAGCAACCATATGATCGTGACCAGCAATGGTAATTATAGCCCCACGTAAATTCTGGGGAGCAGAGTTGTTAACTAGACCAACCGATTGACCAGCTGCCACCAACCGTGCCAAAAAATCTTTTCCGCCTCCGACTAGTGATATTGCTTCTTCCCAAGGCTGGCGTGCTGCTACATCAAAGAAGCCAGTTCTACTAACTAATGAAAATTCGTTAACGGGTTCTGCGCCTAAAGAGTATGCCACCCATTCGGGAGTTGAAAGAAAATGTTTTGCTTTTCTTGTTTCTGGATAATTTTTATTTAGCCATAACGTTTTAGTTATAGAGGCAATCTCATTAACGAGCGCGCCAGCGCGCGCTCGAAATTCAAAGTCTCCTAGCTCATTCAGAATTGGCTCAACTAACCCACGGGGATCATGCCATGCCAACCCCATTGATAATGGAGTGCCATCTGCATCAATTAATACTCCAGTCTCGCTAAAGCCAGTCAATCCAATGGCTAGTACCTTTCCACCGGCAATATCAGCAGTCTTCGAAGCGACGCCAATAACAGTGTTGGCAAGTTTTAACATATCGATATCACTCAAATTACTTTGGTGCCGCCAGGGCGTAGGCTCTGCGTATTCTGCCAAAATTTTAAGTTGTAAGTCTGTCGCCACAGCTTTTAGACGTGAGGTGCCAATGTCTACCCCAATAAGTATTTCGTTTGCCATTTATTCTGCAACTCGCGCCAATTCTGCCAATGGCGGACGACAAACAATGGCGCTAGCTCCACTTAATGAATATGAACCGGCGCAATGCGGAATTACAACCGCATCACCTTTTTCAAGCTTCATGGTGGGAGCCGATGCAAATTCAATCTGCCCTGTTCCATCTAGTACAAGCACCACAGCAAAACCTGCTGGCAAATCACCAGATCCAGGAGCTAGGTGAGCGCGAAAGTAACCATCTGATTTAAGTGGCAATACCGAACGCAGCGACCCGCCCGAAAGTATATTGTGAGTGATCAGGGAATTAAATTCAGAATCAGTTAATGGATCCAGCTTTAGGGCGTCTGTAACCGTATCAAAGCCGAGCCCCAAGTGACCATCCTCAATCCCATCTACTGCAAATCCCTCCCATTCTAAAAGCGCGGATAGATCGGTGGGCTCTTGAAGTTCTAAAACAAAGATTCCCGCATCTATAGCGTGAGCAACACCAGCAGGTACAAGTACAGCGTCACCAACTTGTACTTCAGTGCGACGAAGTGAAGCTAATAATGTCGCGGAATCTTGAGCGCGAACGAGTTTAAGAACCTCATCTTTATTTTGGAGTCTTGCAAAGCCCAATCCAACGCCAGATCCGGCAGGGGCTTCTAAAATAATCCAAGCCTCGGTCTTTCCATGATCCAAACCAAGGTGCGCTTTCGCAAATGCTTTATTTGGATGGTAATGAACTGGCAGCCGTTGATCAGGATCTAGTAGTTTAATTAAAATTTCAGTGCTTAGACCAAAGTTTTTTACATGGTCTTCACCTAGCCAAGCATTTGGATCGGCTTTAATCGCATCGCGCAATAAAACTCCGTCACTTAGATGAGAGAGCCCCTGCTCTTTCTCCCCGAATCGTGTCGTAACAGATCCAATCCATTCTTCTGGACGCATTGGACCACCGGGCCCGTTGCGTAGGGCGCCAATCCGATTTCCACCTCGATAGAAGTGATCAAATTGATTTGAAGGCAGCTTGCTCGGGGTGGTCGGATTATGTGACATGGTTCTAGACTACTTGCAGGGCAGACTTATTTGCTAGTAAGTCAAAGCTAAAGGTTCAACTTATGAAATGGGAGTCCATCAATGTCTGACGTATCTATTAGGTTAAAGCGACTCTTCAATAATGGACGATGCTTTGATGTCGCGGTAGACCACGGCTTCTTCGGCGAAGGAACTTTTCTAGCTGGAATCGAAGATATGAAATCGGCAGTTGATACTTTGATAGATGCCGCTCCTGATGCGATTCAATTAACACTGGGCCAAGCGAAGCTGCTGCAAAGCCACACAAATCCACATAAGCCGGCGTTAGTTCTGCGTACGGATGTAGCAAATGTTTACGGGAAAGTAATCCCAGACCACTTATTTAGCATTCTCTTGGAAGAGCCAGTATTACAGGCGGTCCGGCTGGATGCGGCGATTGTCGTTGTTAATTTACTAGATCTTCCTGGCCGCCCAGAACTACGTGATTCATGTATTCGTAACATTATGACTCTTAAAGCGCAATGTGAACATTACGGAATGCCGCTAATGGTTGAACCACTTGTCATGAAAGATTCCTCTGTAGGAGGATATACCTCAGATGGAGAACTTGAAAAAGTTCTTCCTTTGGTTAGACAAGCAATCGAACTGGGTGCGGACGTGATTAAAGCAGATCCAACAGATAACGCTGCTGATTATCATCATGTAATTCAAACTGCAGGAAACATCCCGGTCTTAGTTCGAGGTGGTGGCCGAGTATCAGATGAAGAACTTTTAAATCGCACCGCTGAGGTTTTGAAGCAAGGTGCAGCTGGGATTGTTTATGGTCGAAATATCATCGCTCATCCAAAACCAGCGAAAATGACAGCTGCGCTGATGTCTATGTTGCATGAAGGCACCTCTGCACCTGATGCGTTAAAGATTGTTAATGCTTGAAATGAGTTCACAAAAAATAGTTAAAGTCGGCATTATTGGTGGCGGCCTTATGGGGCGAGAGCTCCTTGCTTTAGTCGGACGTTGGGATGCTTTGATTGATCACCCGGTACGCCCAATTCTGACCGCGATTGCAGATGTATCAGATTCTGTGCGCACCTTCTTCACCAAAGCCGGGGTTGCAGAGTCTTATAGCGACTATAGAGATTTATTAGCCAGCAGTAATGTAGATGTTGTCTATATTGCAGTACCGCATAATTTGCATGAAGAAATTTATTTAGCCACTATAAATTCTGGCAAAGACTTTCTTGGAGAAAAGCCATTTGGAATTGATTTAGCAGCAGCCGAAAAAATTGCCGCTGCGCTATCGGGAAAATCTAACTTTGTCCGCGTATCTAGCGAACTGCCTTTCTATCCTGGCGCACAAGCTGCCCTACGGGAGGCACAGTCAGGTAATTTAGGGGAGATAGTCGAAGTTCGATCTGGGTTATTGCACTCTTCAGATATAGACCGCACGAAGAAGATAAATTGGAAAAGGCAACGCCAATTTTGTGGTGATATTGGCGTTCTAGGAGATTTAGGTATGCATGCCGCACACATACCACTGCGTCTGGGATATCAACCACAGAAAGTCTTTGCAATTTTAGATGACATCGTTACCCAACGTGAAAACGCTTCGGGCCAAGAAGTTCCATGCGATACATTTGATAATGCGACGTTAGCGATTCGTGCAACAAGTCCAGATACTAAAAGAGAGTTTCCTATGTTTTGGGAGATGAAACGAATTGCACCAGGAGAAAGCAACACCTTCTTCTTCAGTGCAATTGGTATGACGGGTGGAGTTCGCTTCACAACTAGAAACCCTGCCGTCTATCAAACATTTTCTCTTAAGAACGGTGTTCAGATATGGTCAGAAATTCAACCTGGGCATGTTGTTAATTGGCCGGTAATCACGGGGCATATATTTGAATTCGGGTTTCCTGATGCCTTATTACAGATGTGGGCATCATTTTTTGCCGAACGCGAAGGAGCGCTGGGTGATCGTTTTGCTTGTGCCTCTGTGGAAGAAGTACTTAATTCGCACAGGGTTTTCGCTGCAGCTATGCATTCTCACGATACTCATAGCGAGGTTGTGTTGAAATAAATGAGAGACTTTTCTAAAACTAATCTGGCAGTAATTGGCAGCACGATGATGGATTTAACTGTTTACGCAGATATTCTGCCGGCAGCCGGCGAAACAAGGTTTGGCGAAAGTTTCACTACTGGTTTTGGCGGCAAAGGGGCCAACCAAGCGGTAATGGCTGCTCGGACAGGAGCTCGGGTCACCATGATCACCGCGGTTGGACATGATGGTTTCGGTGATGAAAGCGCTAAAAACTTTGCAGACTGCAACATTCAGACCACTTCAGTTTTACGTAAGGATACGCATACTGGCGTAGCCCACATATGGGTTGATGGGCAAGGACAAAACCGCATTTCTATCGTGCCGGGCGCCAACTTTGCGCTGACTCCACAAGATGCAATTACAGAAGTTAAGAAGTTACAGGGCGTGACTGTGTTAATTGCGCAATGTGAAATTCCTCAGGAAGTTACCTTGGCTGCATTTCGAACTGCGCAAAAGCTCGGAATAATTACCATATTAAATCCAGCTCCATTCCAGCCACTAAGTGATGAACTCTTGGATTTAAGTGATTGGCTAATTCCAAATGAGATCGAATTTTCTGAGTTAGATAAAACCCATCGGATGCCAAACTCCGATTTGATAATCAATTCACTGCGTAAAGTGGGCCGTACTATTGTCACCCTGGGCAGCGAAGGTGCAGCACTCGTTAATTTAGATGGTTCAGTTCAGTATTTTCCAGCCACCAAAGTCGAAGTGATAGATACAACGGGTGCTGGTGATTGTTTTATTGGAGCCTTTGCAGCAGCCATCGCCTCCGGTGCCTCAGAAGCCAACGCAGTGGAATTTGGTATTGACTGTGCGACTAAGAGCGTGATGAAAAAAGGCGCTCAGGCTTCTTATCCAAGAAGTGCTGGGATTAATTTTAACCTTGTCGCAAAATAACGCTGCTGTAAGGAACTGCATCACCCGTATGAATTATTCCTAAAGTTTCTCCAACTTTGATTTTAAATTCCTCATGGGGGATTAAAGTTGTTGGCAATCCAACGTGGTGCTTTTTATACTCAGCAACGGTTGCGGCATCTACTTTCTCAACAAATTCAGCTGCTAGATAAATTCCTGTCAAATCCAAATATGGGAGAATGGCATCAAGTACCTGGCTAACAGTTGGAAGCCCCATAACGATTGCCAAATCGACAGTTTCAATATTTGGGTAAGTTGGGAATGGGCCATCAACGACTGCGACTGTATTTACGTGGCGAAAACGCGCAAGGAGCGATGCCAACTCCCCATTAATAATTCCATTTTTTATCATGAATTTATGATTCCCTAGTAATGGCCATCGCACAAGCGCTAAACTTGCAAAATGCCCGTACAGCTTGCAGATCAACAAGCCGCCTTAGCCAGGATTCAGGGCCATCTTGATAAATCCAAAGCGCGAGTCTTGATCGGAATAATCGGCAAGCCTGGAGCGGGTAAATCAACGCTTTCTAAGTTTTTGATGAGCAAACTACCTAAAGAATTTGTAACCGTGGTGCCCATGGATGGTTATCACCTAAGTAATAAAGTTTTGAAGGATATTAAAAAATCCGATCGCAAAGGTGCCCCTGATACATTTGATGTGGCCGGTTTTGCATCCTTAGTAAAACGTATTCGAGCCGAGCACACCCAAAACATTTATTATCCAATTTTTGATCGCGCAATTGAGGAATCAATCTCGGCACAAGGTGTGGTTACTTCGGCTACAAAGATTGTAATCATTGAAGGTAATTATCTATTGCATGACAAAGGTGGTTGGGAAGTTCTTAAAAACTTACTCGACGAGAGTTGGATGGTCGACGTCGATGAGGATAAGCGAATTTCTAGGTTAATTTCGCGACATATTGCCTTTGGAAAAGATCCCGAGGCAGCGAAAGCGTGGGCAAAGGGTAGCGATGAGATAAATGCCAAGACGATCGAGCAAGGGCGCGATCGAGCTGACTTTGTAGTTGCTATCGACTAATGGTTTTATTTTAACTACGAAGCGCAGCGGCTAGGGAACGGAAATCTTCGACAAGAATGTCGATCTCTTTTTGTCCATGTGCCAAACTAATTAACCACTGCTCATCTAATCCAGGAGGAGTGATGATGCCGCGATTTAACGCCCATATCCAAGAAAGTTCGGCGACACCAAAATCTGTTGCCTTGTAATCTCGGTAGTTTCGAACTGGCTCAGTAGCCCACGTAATACATCCCTTAACACCAAAACCAACGGTATGAGCAGGTAGTTGATGCTCATCAATAATTTCAGAGATTCGCACGAGAGCTTGTTGATTCAAAGCTTCAGCCGCCGCGAGTGACTCTGCAGTACAAATTTTATCTACTGCGCGAATACCAGCCATAGCTAAAGGATTGCCATTGAAAGTTCCAAAGTGGGCCATTTTGCCATTAGTTACAAAGTCCATGTATTTCTTCTTGCCACCAAATGCAGCAACAGTTAGTCCGCCTCCAATTGATTTTGCAAGGGTGATCAAATCAGGCAAAACTCCAAGACGTTGTGCAGCTCCTTGGTGGCCAGCTGTTAGCCCAGTTTTGACTTCATCAAAGATAAGCACGATTGCATATCGGTCACAAAGTTCTCGAACTCTCTCCAGATATCCTTCATCTGGAAGGACTATTCCAATATTTTCTAGAACAGGTTCAACAATGAAACAAGCGATAGTTGCTGCATGTTTTTCAAATATTTGCTCTAAAGAATCGGCATTGTTGTATGGAACGACAAATACATTTCCGGGTACAAGATTTGAATCTGCAACTGGAGTAGGCATTTCGGCATCGCCGGCCAGTTCAACCTTTGGTTTGGATGAGACCACAAATGGGTCATAACTACCGTGGTAGCCACCCTCGACTTTAACAATGTCTTGTTTGCCAGTGGCTGCTCGGGCAACTCTGACGGCATACATAGTCGATTCGGTTCCTGAGTTAGTGAAGCGAACCAGATCAATTCCAAATCGCCGGCAGATTCGTTCTGCGGCATCTGTTGATATTGGAGAAGGCGTCACAAAGAGCATTCCAGAATCAAGAGCTGCTTTAGATTCTGCGACAACCACTGGGTTAAGGTGACCAGCAAGCATAGCCCCGAAGCCCATTGAGAGGTCGAGAAGTTCGCGCCCATCAATGTCGGTCATCCATGCACCTTTGGCTGAGACGATCGAGATCGGATATGGATCCCAGTGCTGGAAGCTAGATGTGACTCCTAATGGAAGGGAGTGCAAGGAGCGAACGCTCTCGGCAGCTGAGCCTTTTGTATTTTTAGTAAAGAGTTGCCATTCTGAAGCTAATAAAGAAGCTACCTTTTCAGGCGATATTGGCGTGGATGTTGCTGGTACTGATCTAAAAGTCTGTGCGTGATGCGATTGTGTAATCATTTTAAAGCTGTACGGCAAAGGTTTCTGATTTAGAAACTCGTTTGAGAAGTACTCTCCCGATCCTTTTCACTCTTTCGAATGTGACTTAATTATCGCTGAAGTCAAAAAAAGTTGCAACCCCTACCCCTATTTACGCGAGAAATTCGGGCGTGTCTCATAAAATTCTGTGCATAAAGTTAGTTTTCAATTTTAAGTATAGTTTCTATTCTTCTAAAAATGATTTTTATGCGTAAAATATTTTACTAGACTCGAAAAGGAAAAAATGAAAATTCGCACTTGGTTTAAGAAAACCCCTATGGGGCGTTTAGTTTGGCGCATCATCATTGGCCTAGTAGGTGGTTTAGTTACCGTATTCGGTGCAATTGCTTTAGTTGGTCCAGGACCAGGAATTCTAATTCTTTTAGCTGGGCTTGGAATTCTCGCCAGCGAATTTGCATGGGCGGCGCGCGTAATAATTCAAACCCGAACCTATGCGCAGAAGGCTGCAGAAAAAGCTGGAATTCCAAAATGGGTACAGTATTCGCTAATCGCAGGCGGAGCGCTTCTATCTATTTTTGTAATTCTATATCTGCATTACACCGGAAGTATGTAAACTTTAAAACTCTAATTTGAAAAGTTGAGAATTTAGAATTGTGAACGAATATCCCAAAGATCTTTAAATACAGGGTTAAATAAAGTACTCGCTAGATATTTAACGCCATCAGATCCGCCCGTGCCAGCTTTCTGGCCAATTGTGCGTTCCACCATTTTTACATGGCGGTATCTCCACTCTTGCAGCCCTTCATCAATGTCTAATAAGCGTTCACATACCATCGCAGATTCTGGATCAGTTCGGTGAACTTCTAGCAAAACATCTAAAACTCTAGGATCAGATTGATAATGCGTCGTCTTATCTCTTTCCAGTATTTCTTTTGGAATCTTATATCCACGCTTTTCTAGGTATGCCAGAGTTGAATCCCAGATAGAGTTTTGTGAGGTAATGATTGCGATTTCTGCCTGTACATCATCTGGCAAATGTGATGACATTTTTGAATCGCGCCTTCCGAGAAGCGCTTCCACCATTCTAAATTGGGCAGATTGAAATCCGCTGGAGGAAGATAAATAACCCCGGAAAGCGTTAAATTGCAGTGGAGTCATAGTTTCTAAGATATCCACTTGAGTTACACAAACTTTGAGAATCGTACGAATCCGACCCAATAGAGCGAGAGATCTATGTGTATCGCCTGACTCCAAAGCTCTTGCCGACGCTTGAAATTCATGAATTAATTGTTTAAACCAAAGTTCATAACTTTGGTGAATTACTATAAAGAGCATCTCATCGTGCTCAGGACCATCTGATAGTGGCCTCTGTAACTTGAGTAATTCATCAATGGCAAGGTACGAGGTGTACGTTAGAGCTGGGCTAGATTCTTGATTCTTCACGTTACTCTCGAATCAGTTTTCGCAATCTTTTCATATTGCCGAGATGCCACCAGATCGCGAATGCGGGCAAAGCCATCCCAAACCTCAACATAAGAAGTTGGCAGTGGAGCAATAGCTAACCGAATTGAACTTGGAGTGCGGTAATCGGGGATAACTGCGGCAAATTCTCTTAATGCAACACAAATTCGCGCTGCATCAGGATGGCTAATAGAAATATGCCCGCCACGTTCTTTTGGATCGCGAGATGTCTGCAGCGTGAAACCTAATTCGGCTAACCACGCATCGAAGAGTTGAATCATCATCTCTGTTCCGATGGCTGCCTTTTCTGAGATAGCCCCAATTCCAGCCTCTTCAATCATTGAGAAGGCAGTTTTTATACACCTTAATCCGATTAGAGATGGGCTCGCTATCTGAAATCCACGGATCCCTTCCGCCTTTTCAAAGATAGGACCCATTGCAAATTGATCGCCCTGCGAGAACCAGCCCTGGATCGGTACCTGCAATTCAGCTTGAACTTTTTTATTTACATAGAGCCAGGCGGGAGCACCCGGCCCCGAGTTTCCATATTTATAAGTACATCCGACTGCGATATCAACACCATTTTTATCGAAGTCCATTTCAATCGCACCTACCGCATGGCTGGCATCCCACAACATAAATGCACCATGGCTACGAACCAAATCAGTTAGAGATTTGATGTCATTACGCGCACCGGATCGATATTGAATGACTTCCAAGGTAACGAGCGCCACGTCATCGTTTAGGTAAGAAGCCAAAATATCCGTTGTAATTCGCTCATTTTCGGCGGTACCCGGGGATTCGTTATCGATAATTACTAAGTTTAAATTAAATTGCTTAGCAATTCCATCGAGGATGTAGCGATCGGTTGGAAAATTCGCTGCATCTGTAATTATTGTTCTACGTCCGGGGCGAGCTTTGATAGCAGCTAGTGCAAGCTGATAAAAATTAACAGACGTGGTGTCACAGGCCAGTACCTGCCCTGCCGCAGCGCCAAGCGTGGTGCGCCCGATTAGGTCACCAGTTGGTTGCGCTTCATCTACCCAGTGGCCCCAACCCGAAACAACCTCTGGCCCCCACTCTTTATTCATAAACTCGTTAACAGCATCGATTGTGGCTAGCGGTAGTCGACCCAGCGAGTTTCCATCCAAATAACAGATATTTGGATCGCCAATCACGAACTGGGAGCGAAAGCCAGCTAATGGGTCGCGGGCATCGAGATCGAGTGCAAATTGACGGTCAGTAGCTCTCATAGTTGAAAGGTACGCTCTCTCATCGTGGCGCGCAATCTTGTAAATATCGAAGAGGTCAGTAAGGCCTTTGATATTCGAGCCCTGCTCCAAAAGGTTTCGTTAGGAGTCTCTGAGGGAGAACGTATCGGTATTGTCGGTCGAAACGGGTCTGGAAAAAGTACATTAATGAAAGTTATCGCTGCTGTAGAAAGTCCCGATCAGGGAAGAGTTACCAAAGCAAATTCTGTAAAAATAGGCTTGCTTACACAAGTCGATAAAGCTGATCCAAGTGCATCCGTAGGAGATGTTGTAATTGGCGATAAGGCCAAACATGAATGGGCGAGCGATGCGGGAATTCGCGAGGTATTTACAGGCTTATTTGGGGGCTTTGATGATCATCTCTTCGAGCGGAAATTTGCAACGCTATCGGGAGGCGAGAAACGTCGGGTGGGATTGGCAAAACTTTTAATTGATAATCTTGACTTAATTTTACTTGACGAGCCGACAAACCATTTAGATGTTGAAGGTATAGCTTGGTTGGCTGCCCATTTAAACAATAGAAGATCCCTGGCTGTTCTAGTTATCACACACGATCGTTGGTTCTTAGATGCGGTTACAGATAAAACTTGGGAAGTCGTCGATGGAAGAGTCGAAGAGTATGACGGTGGATACTCGGCCTTCGTTTTAGCAAAAGCAGAACGAGCGCGACAAGCTAACGTTATGGATGCCCGCCGAAATAATTTAATCCGCAAAGAGCTTGCTTGGTTACGTCGTGGCGCGCCTGCACGAACGACAAAACCAAAGTTTCGCGTTGATGCCGCAAATGTTTTGATTGCGGAGGAGCCAGCCCCTCGAGATCAAGGCGAACTTTTGCGCTTCGCGCGAAATCGACTAGGCAATACCGTCTACGAGGCGCATCATTTACAGATACGTGCCGGAGATAAAGATTTAATCGGTGACCTCTACTGGAGCGTTGGACCTGGCGATCGAATTGGTATCGTTGGTATTAACGGTTCTGGAAAAACCACTTTAATGCGCACGCTAGCTGGTGAGGCACAACCATTTGCTGGTAAATTCACAACTGGGGTAACGGTAAAGGCAGCATTTCTAACTCAGCACTTAGATGAACTTAATCCAAAATGGCGGGTACTAGAGGCAGTTGAAGAAGTAGCGGCGCACATTGAACTAGGGAATGGAAAATCTTTATCAGCTTCACAGTTATGTGAAAGACTAGGTTTTGACAAGGATTCTCAATGGACTCCAGTGGGCGATTTATCCGGGGGTGAAAAACGTAGATTGCAACTAACTAGGCTATTGATGGATTCACCAAATGTTTTACTTTTAGATGAGCCGACAAATGATTTTGACATCGAAACGCTAACTGAGTTGGAAGATTTACTTGACAGTTTTGGTGGAACTTTAATTATTATCTCCCACGATCGTTATTTCATGGAGCGAGTTTGCGATCGTTTTGTGGGATTACTTGGTGATAAAAGATTGCGCGATCTACCAAGAGGAGTCGATCAATATTTAGAAGAGAGAAGTGCGGCACTTCAGATACCGGGCAAAGAGATTAAAGGAAAAGGTATCTCTTCAGCAGCTGATCAGCGCCAACTTAAAAAAGACTTAGTCCGAGTAGAACGGCAAATTCAAAAATTAAAAGAGAAAATCGCTGAACTTGAGATAGATCAAGAAGGCGCAGCCTTTGATGCTGCCGAGCTCGCAAAAGTCTCAGCAGAGATAGATTTAGAGTCTAGGGAATTAAATCAACGCGAAGAAGAGTGGTTGCAGATCACTCTCTCACTTGAATCCTAAGTTAAACTTTCTTGATGAGTTTGTTAGCGGGAAAACGGATGAATAATATTACCCGTAGGCTGGAATTACTCGCTGCCTTATCTGGAGTTTTGATCGCGACCCAAGCGCGCGTTAATGGCGAGCTTTCGCACATTCTGGGTAACTCAGTCGAAGCGGCGCTTGTCTCTTTTGGTTCCGGGCTATTAATTATCGCTTCAATCGCAATTTTTAATCCAACGATCAAGGTGGGCGTCCGTAATTTGAGCGCTGCCGTGGCACGTAAGGAGATTCCACGTTGGACTCTATTTGCGGGCATGCTGGGGGGATCTTTTGTCGCGATACAAACGCAAGTTGTACCTATCGTTGGAGTCGCAATTTATTCTGTTGCTTCGATTGCTGGACAAACCGCAGCTTCGCTTCTAGTTGATAAAATTGGCTTAACTGGAGGCGGAAAGAAACATTTCACAAAGCGCCGCGTAAGCGCAGCCGGAATTACAGTTTTTGCAGTGATGGTTTCAGTACTTGACCGAATTGAGGCGAATAACTTATCGATTTGGGCTGTTTTATTTGGGACTTTCGCCGGATCAATAGTTGGGTTCCAACGAGCGCTAAATGGTCAGATAAATGAAAGCACAAAGCAAGGTTTTACAACATCATTGCTCAACTTTACTATGGGTACTTCTTTTTTAGTTTTGTTCCTCGGTATAGGAGTATTAATCAACCGTACAGATCTTGTGCCACTTCCTGCTGGACCTTGGTGGATTTATACTGGTGGAGTTATTGGGGTGATCTACATTGCGTTTACTTCAACGATTGTGCAGCATTTAGGCGTTTTAACATTTACCTTGATTAGCGTAGGTGGTCAACTAGTTGGTTCACTACTAATTGATATTTTTTCTCCGACAGCTGGCGCTCAAGTAAGCAGTTATTTATTATCGGGTATTCTGCTCACTTATCTTGGAGTGGTTGTAGGCGGCGGCGGTAATTTACCCAAGCTGAGATTAAAGAAGCGAGAATAAAGAACGCGGCTATAGCGTAAGAAGAGCTTTTCACCAAAGGTATGGTGGCGGCGTAAAATCCGGCAAGAGTGATACCGACACCCCATAACAAAGCACCTAATACATTTGCAGATAGAAACTTGTAGTAATTCATCTTTGCAACCCCTGCTATTGGAGGAACAAATGTACGTATCCAAGGGAAGAAACGGGCTGCAACAACAGCCCACCATCCAGTTTTTTCGTAAAAATCTTCAGCATTAACAATCATGCGCTGTATACGTGGTGACTTACGCTTATCTAGGTAGGGCCGACCGACAACTCTGCCAATCACAAACCCAACTTGGTCACCGAAAAAAGCCGCTAGAAAGATAACCAAAACCAAGATGACAATATTGATATTCCCATGAGCTGCAGCAACCAGGCCTGCGCTAAATAGAATTGAATCGCCAGGTAAAAAAAATCCGAATAATAGACCGGTTTCCACAAAAACAATCGCAGCCACAACTACATAAAATATAAAGGGAGCAAGTGTTGACAGTTGTGTATCAAAGGAGGCAGCAAGTTCCACTTAGACGCTCTTTTTAACTGCGGCTGCAACCTTAGTTACAACTTGTGTATCAAAAACGCTGGGGATAATAAATGATGCGTTAAGTTGAGATGAGTCAACACAAGATGCAATAGCCTGTGCAGCTGCGACGAGTAGCTTATCGGTGATTTTGTGGGCATTGGCATCTAGCAAGCCACGAAATATGCCGGGAAATGCTAATACATTATTTATTTGATTCGGTTGATCACTTCTGCCAGTAGCTACTACTGCTGCATATTTTCGAGCTATAACTGGATCAATTTCAGGATCTGGATTCGCTAAGGCAAAAACTATTGCGCCATCTGCCATAGCGGCTACATCGGCTTCACTTAGAACATTGGGTGCACTTACTCCGATAAATACATCTGCTCCGACCATGGCATCAGAAATCTGTCCAGTAAATCCCTTCGTCACCGACCCATCTTTATCAAATGTTATTATTTTTTGCGCGCCACTTAAAGTTAGAAGGCGAGCAACTGCAGTTCCAGCAGCGCCGGCACCGCTCATTACAATTGTTACTTCACTCAGATTTTTCTTAACAAATTTAAGTGCATTAGTGAGAGCAGCCAATACAACTATGGCAGTTCCATGTTGATCATCGTGAAAGACAGGAATATCCAGTAAGTCACGTAGGCGTGCTTCTATCTCAAAACAGCGAGGGGCGGAGATATCTTCCAAGTTAATCCCGCCATATACGGGAGCGATTAACTGAACGGTTCTGACAATCTCATCGACATCTTGGGTATCTAAACACACAGGCCAAGCATCTACATCGGCGAAGCGTTTAAAGAGGGCGGCTTTACCTTCCATAACCGGCAAGGCGGCAGCTGGTCCGATATTTCCTAAGCCAAGCACTGCTGAACCATCTGTCACCACTGCGACAGTATTTCGCTTCATAGTTAGTCTACGAACATCGGATGGTTCATCGACGATGGCTTGGCAGATACGAGCAACACCAGGTGTGTAGGCACGTGAGAGATCATCACGAGTCTTAAGTGGAACTTTGGATTGAACTTCCAGCTTTCCACCTAGGTGAAGCAAAAAAGTACGGTCACTTATTTTGCGGACAGTGAGTCCGGCATGGGCTGAAAGTGCGATATTAATTAACTCGGCGTGGTCCATATCTATAGTGTCACATGTGACATCTATGACAACTTTTTCCAGTAATGATTCAACCACGTCTAAAGCGGTGATTGTTGCGCCCGCTTCAGTTATAGCGGCAGTAATTAGAGCAACTGGATAAAGATTGGGGGATCCTTCAACACGAATTGTTATGCCATATCCAGGCGACGTTGATGCCATTTAAACAACACCATAAAGGCGATCACCAGCATCGCCTAGACCTGGAACTATATAGCCATGTTCATTTAATTTTTCATCGAGAGCACCAGTTACCAGTTTTATTGGAACTCCCGAATTTGCAAATGCGTCGGTTAAAACTTTAATACCTTCCGGGGCAGAGAGAATACAGACTGCAGTTATATCGTCAGCCCCTCTTTCAATTAAAAATTCAATTGCGGCAACTAAAGTTCCACCTGTTGCTAGCATTGGATCAAGTACAAAACATTGACGGCCAGCTAAATTTTCAGGTAAACGGTTAGCGTAGGTGCTAGCCTTTAAAGTTTTTTCATCACGGACCATTCCAAGAAAACCAACTTCAGCGGTTGGAATAAGACGCGTCATACCCTCTA
>TARA_B110000503_G_scaffold121702_1_pt1 | contig 17336 bp, 14 predicted proteins | sample TARA_B110000503 | Tara Oceans TARA_B110000503 (sample SAMEA4397472) | marine metagenome | biome: Polar Biome; feature: [SRF] surface water layer (ENVO:00010504); material: water (ENVO:00002006), including particulate matter (ENVO:01000060) such as... | depth 5 m | reverse complement strand
AAAATTGCATCAGACTTGGTAAACAAAGAAGCAGATACAGATTCAAAATTGGGAGAGTTTACAACTTTGTTCACAAGTATCAAGGACATCATGTTTGAAGTCATTGACGGTGCTCAGCCACAAGCTGAAATCTACGAGATGGCAAAGAAGACATTTAATGCAACGGCTGTTGAAAGCAACTCCCCTTCGGCTAACAGCGGTCCGTTGCAGATTGTTGGAAAGCAACACGGCGACCTACCCGATTGGCTCATCAAAGCGTGCAAGCGTGATGGTGTAACCAAGGTGTACGACAACCGTGATGGGTTATCAGAGAATCCAAAGCGTCCATGGTTTAAGTCTGTTGAAGGCGAAAAAGCCTATTGGGCACCAAGGACACGTGGTTAAATGAAACTCACCGCAGACCAAATATCTGCGGGCTGGGACATGGTGGGGAAGCAGTCAGAACCTGACTCCCCACCAGTAAGTCCCCCAACCGAATACAGGATGTATGAGCCGCTTTCAGAGGCGGCTCATTCTTTTGTGCGGTGGGCACAAAGTCCGCAAGAGAGAATTCATTTAGGGTTGCCACAGATAGACGCTGAGATGCGTGGCATTGCCGCAGGTGAGATGTCAATGATGATTGGGTATGCGCACGGTGGTAAGACATTACTGCTGTTGCATTCCTTGTTAGAGAATCGTGACAAACACATTGCGATGTTTATTCCAGACGAACCCCGTCAATTAATCCTTACCAAACTTACGTGCATGTATCACAACATTGACGCTCGAGAATTAGAGCGTCTAGTTGCGATGGATGACCACGATGCGATTGACCTACTCAGGCAAACTGCGGAAGAAAACTTTCCGCACCTTGCGGTGTTTGACCAACCACTTACTGCTCTAGACATGGAGCGTGCATACAACGAAGTGTGCGATGTGTGGGGACAGATACCGGACCTAGTGGTTGTGGACTACCTTGACCTTGTGGAAGCAGGAGAAACAGTTCCTGACAAGGCAACGTTCGTGAAGTCCTTTGGGCGCAGGCACGACATTCCAATGCTCGTGTTGCACCAAACTTCTCGTTCGTCAGGTGCCGATGGCATGAAACTAACTATGTCGTCAGGTGCTTTCGGTGGTGAACAACAAGCAACATCGGTCATTGGTGTGCGTCGTAAGAAGTATTCCATCATGGCTGAGATGAATGAAATCATCAGCAAGTTGGACAAGACACATTCGGAACGAGCAATGGAACGTTTGGATTCGCTCAGGTATGAAGCCAAGATTCACGAATACACCGTTACTGTAAGTTTGTTGAAGAACAAACGTCCAGCCGGTCAACTCGTGGATGACATTGACTACGAGTTAGACCTACCAACAGGTAGGCTCACGCAATTAGTCAATGGCGATTTACCAAAGCAGTATCTAAGGAGTTTTCATGAACGACAATTCTGAACTCATTAAAGACTTCGCACAATTATTTCAGGGTCGCACCGATGCTTACGGGTCTTGGGAGGGTGGCTGTGTAAAAGAGTCAGTCACCTCATCTAGATACACGAAGCATTTGTGGGGGCAGGAATACATCGGCATCTATCCAATGCTTGACGACAGCACCGTATGGTGGGGCTGTTCAGACATTGACGTAGATGACATTGACCAGGCTCGCAACATTCAATTGGCTTTGAAGTTAAAAGTAATTGACAGCTGGGTAGAGAAGACGGTCAAGGGCTACCACGTGTGGGTGTTCGCTAAAGAAAAAGTTAGCGCACGAACAATGCGACGAGCCTTGCTCGCCGCACATGCGGCAGTCAGAGTCCCAGCAAAAGAAATCAACCCTAAACAAGAAGAAGCTTCGGGCTATGGCAACTATGTACGGTTGCCTTACCCGAACGCTTTGTACGAACCAGCGTCGGTTCGTTTTATGTTGGATGGTTCAGACAGACCAATCAGTTTGGAATCTTTTGTTTGCGAGGCAATGAAGACTCGCGTTACCCAAGAACAACTAGAACCACTAGCCGAAATGTATGTGCCTCGAGTGCCAATTGTTTTTTCAAATCTTTCGTCGGCAATCCCTGTTGATGTGGTGAAGACAATGCTTACGCCCTACACGCTTAAAATGTTCCTCAACGGTCCACTACCCGATTCAGACCGCTCAGGAACTCTTGTGCGCCTCGCCTACAGGCTCAGGTCTGATGGAGTGCCAGCCGAATTGGCTTACGGGATAATCCGCACAGCCGACATGCAATGGGGTAAGTTCTACGACAGAGAAGATGGGGAGGCACACTTGACAAAGATTATTGCAGATGTGTATGGCGAATGATTCACAAACAAACCTTTGACATTAAACCACGCTCCAAACAGCGTCCTCGCAGCACCCGTTCAGGTCATACTTACACGCCCAAGGAAACAAGAGAGTATGAGAAACTTATTTCAAAGCTCTATACGGGTGTTGCGTTTCTTGAAGGTCCGCTCGAAGTTGAGTTAGTTTTTGATAACGATAAAACAGAACTTGTTATCAAAGAATTAAAACCTTCCAAAAATCCATCGAAGTTGCGTGGCGACATTGACAACTATGCCAAAGCTATTCTTGATGCGTTGAATGGTGTAGCGTATACAGATGACAAACAAATCGTTAGTCTGAAGTTGAGGAAAAAATGAACGACTATCAACGATTCATAAACAAAGTAAACAAAACAGATACTTGCTGGTTGTGGAAAGCTAGTCTCAACCATAAACAATACGGTCAGTTTTCAATCACAGTTAATAAGAAATCTAAATATGTGCGAGCCCATAGATTTAGTTACGAATACGTTAACGGCCCAATTCCTAATGGGTTAATTGTTTGTCATTCGTGCGATAATCCAAGTTGCGTCAACCCTGACCATTTGTGGTTGGGAACAATGTCGGAAAATGCTTTAGATGCGGTAAAGAAAAAACGTCATGGCATGACTAAAAAAACACATTGTCCTCAAGGACACGAATACACTTTTGAAAATATTTACATACGACCAGGTCGGTTAAGTAGAGAATGTCGTATGTGCAGAAAGGGAAGACATGAAAGAATCTAGATGGGATATTCCCAAACCAAATTTTCAAAAAGATTTAGATTTTGGCAAACAGGGCGAAGACCAAGTTAAGGGTTTTCTTCAAGGCATTGTAAACGGCTCGTTTGAGGTCAAGTCTGACCGATATCGCAATGGCAGAATGGTTGTGGAAGTGGCTCAGAACCCACGCAAGCACGGCTGGAAGGACTCGGGGCTAGCCATAACTGAAGCAGAGTGGTGGGTCTATGTGTATACTATGAACGAAGCAATGATAGTTATTTCCACCGAGAGATTGAAGCGTTATATTAAAACTTTACCGAAATCAAGATTACGTTTATTTGCGGAAGGCACAAATAATCCAGCGAGGGGTTATTTGTTGCAACCTGAAGAAGTGATGCCACTTCTTTACGATTCCGCATTTGATGTCAATGTCGAAGAATGACATACCCCAAGACAATTACGTCTTCTCATCTAGTTATCTAAGTAAGCAACGCCCGCAAACGGCGATGGAAGCGTTAATGCTTTCTGTGTCCGATGTAATTGAAGAATCGGCAGAAGAACTACAACCGTTGCGTGAAGCAGTTGCCATGTGTATTGAGCAACTTGACGAACAGGACCAGTTCATTATCAACTCGGTCAACAGCGAGTTTCTTTCCTACGAGCAGCTTGGCAAACGCCTTGGCGTTTCCAAGCCTCATGCTTGGCGACTTAAAAACAATGCCTATGCTAGACTTCAACAACTATTAACAATGCACCCGCTAATCAGGAAGAAGGTCAGAGTGGTTAACAATTGGGAACAATCAGCAAGTCAATGGGTCATGCACATCGCATCATTCGCTACAGAAATCAAAGAAGCAGAAGTTGAGAAGTTGCGACGCTTGGTTGCGTCCGGTCGAATATGTTTGTTTGAACAAGACGAACTACCTGTGTCGTTGCTGTGGACAGAGATTGCCATTCAAGCAGTCCAGGACTTGCGCATGCGCAACCAATGGGACTCGGGCGAGATGTGCACGCTGTTGGCATCTAAGCAACACGACTATGGACATGGCAACATAACTGCGTTTGGAATGAAGGGTGTCCTTGTCCGCCTATCGGACAAGGTTGAAAGATTAATTAATCTTAAATCCAAGAAGTCAAAGGCACAAAACGAATCATTAATAGATACCCTGCGAGACATAGTTGGCTATTGCGTAATAGCTTTAATGCTCAACGACGAAACATTCAGTTTGGATTTAGGAGAAAATTATGCGAACGAGTCAGTTAGTGATTGGGTTTGAGATGCCCGTTACACCACAAGAAATAGCAACACTATTGGAGAAACACTATGGTCCGATTGATATTGGTTTGGGAATTCTTGAAAACGGTTTGCAGACAAATTGCCTATACGTTCACAACAAAAAGAAGAAGCATGTCAGATAACCAAGCCGACGATTGGATTTACGATATTATCCCAGCCAAACAGGTTGAGGAGATTGAGTTCAAAGCCAAGAGTCTTCAAGACAATCTAAACAATGGAGTCACCGTTGTCCTAAGCGCATCAAACGATAGCGCAATCAGGTTGTGCCAAGCATACGTGCGTGGCACAAAAGGCGATGTTGGTGCTTGGGTTCATGTCATGGGTTTTCTATCTTCATTAATTGAAACAGTAGAAATGCACTTAGAAGATGAAGGAATAGACCCTTATGCAAAATGAGCCATCAGAAACAGAACGCTATCTTCGAGATAGGGTAGAAGAACTAGAAATAACCCTGGAAGCCATGCGAGCAGAGCTTCGCATGTTCCAACAAGAGACATGGAAACGAGAACCACAATGAGACCAGTAATCATTCTTTGGGACGACGCATACTCAGAAGATGAGTGGATGAGTTTGGATAGTTACAGTCCTAAACCTGAAACCCCAAACATCTCAATCGGCTACATCGTTCACTACCACAATGACTATGTGCATCTTGCGTCCACAATTGACCAAGACGGTGGCAACTTCTGTGGCATCATGGCAATTCCCTACGACATGATTGTGTATGTAGCCCCGTTACAAATTCTTAGCGAAGCGAAGATGTATGGCGACAAAGAAGAATTTGAGCGATACTTGCAAGGCAAGTTCGCGCAACGCCCTGAGATTTATGGATTTACTGAGCCTGTGGAAACAGTTTCAGAAACGACTCACGAACCTTCAACTTCGAATCAGCCCATTCAGGACTGAGTTCCACGTGCAGCCAGTCTCCGCCTGGCGCACCATGAATTGTAGACTTAGCATAATTTTCCCAAGTGCCACGGGTCCACTTGTAGCCACGACCGTGTGGCTTTGGGAAGTAATCCAAAATCATTTCAATCCCTAAGTCGTCCGCATGGCGAACCAAGAAGTCAGCCATGTGTTCGGCTGCAGCACGACCATTACGTTTGCCTTTAGTCGGTGTCTTGCGATAGCTAAGGTCTACCGCACGCCCTGTAGCGTGCACAGAGAGGCTCTCAGAACCCCTCTTGGGCCTATTGACAAAGGTGCCGTTGTTCCACAACGCACCGTCGCTCAGGTAAATCAGATGCTTTACCAACTCTGTTAACCCTGGTTTTTCACCAGATGCCAACCCGTCGCTGTTGCCTGTGTATTTCTTTTTTGTTCTCATACTCATCCTTATGGGTTATTTGTTGCTCTATAGTTTCTTAATAAATTTTGAAGCTCAACTTCTTTTCCTTTTAATGCGCTGTCTTGCATTTTTTGACTCAATTCCTTTACAGGCAAACCAAGGAAGCCGTACAACGGATTTGACGTCACAGCGTTAGGGTCTGTTTGAATTGACGGGCTAATTGATTCAGCCCTAGACAACATTGGCAACAAATTGCGCAAAGCGTAATACGCTTTGTCGTTTACAAACTTTTGACCACCAGGTCCAGTTTCGCCATACCCCATTAACTCCAACAATGGTTGGATTGCCGTTCCAGGAAAACTTTGCACCTCAACAGGCGTTTGAGAAAAACGTTTGTTGCTAAACAATTGTTTTTCGCCAGTTAATTCAATTGGCAAACGAAGCAACGGGTTAACGTTCGACAAAAGTCTTCTTGGGTCTTGAAGCATGTTTATGTCTGATTGAAGTCTGCTAAAACCAAGGTCTGGTGTTGCATAAAGATTTTGCCCAAATGGAAGTTTCCAAGCACCCATCTCTTGCATCCAAGTTGGAACAACTTGGTTGTTCTCATCTTGGTCTGTAAAGTTTCTCTTAAAGTTTCCATAAGCTTGATAAGCCTTAGGGTTCAACCAAATGTTTTGAACCTGCATTGGCAGGTTGCGTGACGTCCACATCCAAAACGGAATAATTTGACGCAATGATTTATCTACCGTTGAAACATCGTTGTAGTCAATCAGGAAACGTTGAACTCTTGCAGCCGCTGTGTTGAAGTCCATTCCCTGCCTTGCGCCATCGTAGGCAAGCATGAAGCGCGAATGACCTTCAATCCATGTTCCCAAACCTCTACTTGTTTGCGTAAGTTTGTTATTAAGAATTCTTCCAGACATGTACAAGTTTCGCAACCTATCAGCTGCATCACCGCCACCAGATGCGGCACTTGCCCTAACGGCGATACGTGCTGGACTTTGTTGTTCAAGAGGCAAGCTTGCAATCCATTGCTGAACACTCTTGCCGGCTCTTGATGCCTCGTTGAGACTGCTTGACAGTCTCATTCCTTCGGTCAGGAATCTGGCGTTACCGCCAGCAGCAAACAACATGAAGCCGTTAGACATAGCATTTCGAGCGTGGAAACCAGGACTCAACGTAGCGTAAGCCTTAAAGAATCTTGTGTATTTACCTAAGAAGCGATTCAACTCCATAGCAATTGCTGGTTCCTGCAATCTGTGTACGTTTTGAACAAACTCAGCAATTTGTGGAGCAACCTGAATGTTTGGGAATTGTTTTCCCAAACGAACCATACCGTCATCAAAGTGAGTAAGCCACTCAGCCTTACCAACAGTATCCCTTGCAACCGACTCATCAATCAGTCTTCCTTCTCGCAACTCTTGGCTTCCTGCTGCCCCACCATAATAAGACGACTTACCCAAACCCTGCACAACAGAATTAATTCTTTCGGCTTCAGATAACGAAGCAACCTGTCTCATGTATTCAAGGTGTGCGTCAGTAAACTTAATTAATTGATTCCTAATTTCGTCATCCATGTCAAGTCGAAACATTGGTTCAACTTCTTGTTTGAACAATTGAAACTCAGTATTGAAGTTGTCGTATTGTTCGTTGGTTAATTTGCCCTGGAGAGACTTTTTAATTCCTCTACCCTTTTTAATGGCTTTGTCAAATTCGTCTATTTTTGTCAACGATTGTCCAACATCCAAATCTGTGTGCAAGATGGTGGCTGCATCAAAAGCCTTCTGTGCTTTTACAAGTTCCGCTATCTCTTTATCTGGGTCGGTCATTGTCAAATATTCACTAGGTCTTCCCTCAAATGGGTCACGAGACATTGTTGCTTTGATTGTGTCAATTGCGTCTTGTCTAGCTTTTGCCAATTTACCAACACTAAGGATTCCCGCATCTTTTCCTGTGGCGGTAAGAACCCGTCCTTTGGCAACCTCTGTTGTTATGGCTTCGTTAATTTCACCCTTGATTCCCTTCATCCAATTAATTTCGGATTGCAAAGCATTTGCTTCAAGTGCTTGCGGACTGGTCGGAATGCGGTCCAAGTTGGCTTGAGCGTCAATCAATGCTTTGAGATTGGCGCCAGGAGTAACTTCTTGAACCATTGTTCTGGCTTGCAAAGCCTGCTCTGTTTCACCAGCAATACTCCTAACACCCGCACGCAGTTGTGGCAGAGTTGGTGTTTCTCCTTCGGCAAAAGTAATTCCTTTGCCTTGTAGTTCTTTAGCCAAAGCCATTCGTTCCATGTCTGCTCTCAACCCGTCAGCAGCACCGACGACACCAATTTGTTGTCGTGATTTCAGAATGTTCTTAATAACATTTAGGTCTGTGTTCGCAAAACCCTGCATGCTATTGTCAACTAAACCTTTTAATTCTGTTTCTTTTTGAATGATTTTACTGTTATAAGTTTTAGCCCATTGTTCATCGTTAAACAATTTTCTTGAGTTAACAAGCTCGTCGGGTGCATTAACATTTGCTCCCTTGATTGTTGTTGCTTGTGCTTTTAGATATCTACCTATGGCGTGCTGTGGGCTACCATCACCCAATTGAAGCACAGCCCTTCGGCTTACAGGCAACGCTTCGCCAGCTGCTGGTTGGGTCATTACATTGTAAAGATGTGCTACTTTTCTGTTTGCAGAAAAGTGAGCATCCCACAGTTCGGCGGCTTTTAGATAATCGTTTAATTCTTTTTCCGCTATTTGCAATTTTTCTTGCACAACTTTGATAGCGGTCTGTTGGGGCAACTTAACATCTCGTCCTCTTTGTTGACCTTGCAAAGTCTCTCGTAAGGTTTTTTGCAAATCACGAACTGCTTTTTCTTTTCTAGCTGCCTCGACACCAAAGGCTTTGCCTGTTACGCCACGAATACCTTTATATGTTGGCGTATCAAAATCGGCGTACAAAGACTCCTGCTCAATTGCTGTGAACGCAAAATCCTCACCATCAAAGTTCTTTAATTTTTGCACCTCGATTGATTGTGGAAGATACTCGGATGCGCGTTTGTAATACGGTGGATTATCCAATCGTTGTTGCGCTACGTCTTTGTTTGGGTCCAAAACTGGATTGTGTTTGACCCAAGTTTCGGTTGGGTCAAACATTGTGCCCATTCCATCATTCTCGGTTAATCTTAAACGTTTGTAGGTTTTTTGGCCCGTGTCAATGTCGTCAACCATGGCTGGGTCAATAACTGTCACAGACACATCTTTTGGATTAAACGGTTCGTAGATTCGTTCAGCATTCATCTGCTCAAACAACCCTGTAGGAACCCCATCCTCTGTTCGTTGAAGAACGATGTTTAATTCTCTGCCGTTTGGGTCAATAAAAATTAAAGGTGGCTTGTTGGTGTCTTCCATTCTTTGAATTAAATGTTGTTTGTTTTTTGTAAACAAATTACCAAGGTTGCTAATTTTTTGAGCAGGCTCAATAAAGAAATCTTCAGCAGTAGTAGGGCTGTTGAATTGTTCAACAACCTTATTACTAATTAATCTTAGGTCTTCTTTCGAGTAAGCCCTTGCCGTGGATGTATCGCCGTTAATGGTCCAATCAATCTTGCTTAAATCGTATTGAGTTAACTTGTTTATAAATTCTTTTTGAGAATATTCTCGTAAGGCAAACGCATATTCTTCGGATTTAATAAATTGCGAATGTTTTTCAAACGCAGTAAGGTACTGCTTGATAAACGTTTTTTCCATTTCGGTAAAAGCTTCTTTAGGAACTGGCAAACCCTTAGCCGCCATCACCTTGTCAAGAAGCGGACCTTGAAGTGGGGGTTTACCCGATTTTGGTTCAGGAAACTTATACAAATAGTTTTTTGTATATACAATTTTCCAATCGTTTGTGTTGGTGTCCCAGACCCTACTAAAAGGAGCAGCATCGCCCGCAATCACGCTTAGGCTGTCAATATACTCGAGGCGTTTTTCTACAGACAATCCACCTGATGCTTTTTCAGCAGCTGCAAGTTCTTTGTTAGCCCTGTCCAACATCTTCATGGCTTGCGGACGGTCTTTAATCTGTGCTTCTAAAGTATCTAAGCGACCTTTTAAGTAATTGGCATATTCTACTTTTTTTGCAAAGAACTCAGAAGTTGTTGGGTCGCTTGAGTATAAACGTTTTGAAATATCATCCCTGACGGAACTGACAGCTGGAATCGTTTTGCCAAAAAACGATTCTTCCCTTCGTATGACACGGAAACTTGTGTTTGTTCTGTTGATTCGTGCTGCCTCAGAGCCTCTTGCTGTGGCAACAGCAAACTCATCTCCACCCATAATCGTTCCAAAAAATTCTTTTATTGGATTGAGCGAATGATTGTTTCTTGACAACATTTGGCTCAACCTTACGGACACAGAGTTAGGAGACAGTTCTAAAATTCTGTTATCAATCGTCCTTGGAGCGTTTTGACCCTGCCTAACAACCTCACGAGATATGGTTCGCCTACGTCCGGCTTTTGGCCCACCAGCAGCAATGGCTAGTTCTTTTAGTTCCTTGTCTGCTTTCTTTGCTTCTGACAATGCACCATTAAGGCTTCTCTTAATTAGTTCGTAGTCGCCATTGAATGCTTTTCTTGTTTCTGCAATACTTTCTTCGCTGACGCCCGCTTGCTTCATTGGCTTAATAATTTCTTCTTCAAACCGTTTGGCAATTTTGTCAGCAATTAACAGCTTTGTGGAGTGCTTACTTGGCTGCTGATAGACAGCAAGAAGTTGTTGTTTCTGCAATTCCGGAGAACCCATAGTAGATTCTCGAAGCCTACGATTCTGTTCAACCCGCTTAATGCCTTGTTCAATGTTTTTAGCAGCTTCATCAGATTGTGCTGCTGGCATAAAAGAAACCAAACTGGCGCCACTTGGGTCAGAGCCCCTGCCAACCGCAAAATATTTAATTTCAAAGTCTGCAAGTTGTTCAATTGCTTTTCTATAATCGGGACTGCTGGCCAACATAGCCGCTTCGGTTTTAAGGGTGCTTTGCCTTCTTCCCAGGTTGACAACGAGTTCGGGAAAAACATCTATTAAGATTTGTCTGCTTTTTTGAACTTCTGCTAATTCTTCCGGGGTAGCGGTAGATGGTGCTCGCAAATATTTTTGCACGTTTTCAATAAAAGACAGTTTTGCATCATCTGCATTTAATCCGCTATTGAGAACGCTGTTGGCTATATCTCGCATCATGTATTCGGCACCGTATAGATTTATCAAATGCTTATCTTGGGCTTCAATAAAAGTTCCGTAAACCTGATTCATCAACTGCGCATGACCCTCTTGGGTTAACGCAACACCGTGCGGGCTAAGCGTTGCATCCGCCATTTTTAACACATATTTTGTTTCTTGGTCTAGATAAAAATTGGCAGCAGAGCGTGCCAAGTTTTTAGCGTCATCAGCCAAATTGGTACCAACCAATTGGGCCATTTCTTCCGTGTTCAATACAGTTGCTAATTCGGCTTTTGCTTCAGCATCAAGCTTTGACAATTGTTTAATCATCTTCTCGTTTGCTTGTTGTCTTGCAATAGAAAGAGAGTTTTGTTTTTTAAGAATTGCTGTTCTAAGACCCACATTTAGTTTTGCCATTTCTGGGGTTACATAGAGGGCTCGTTCCTCTGCACTAAGTCTTAAATCGTTTGATAGATTTTTGCGTAGTGGGGCTGGAAACAATTCTGATGTGGCTGTTAAGAATTCCTGCACAGTAATACTTGACTGCGAACCAACGGCGTTGTCTTCTAAGCCTTTAATAAAACTAACTGTTATATTGTCGTTTTCATACAAACCAACAGGGTTGATTCTTTTAATTTCGTCCGCCAAAACTTTATAAAGTTTTGAAGGAATAATTGAATCAACATCAGCCGATGACAAAACCTGATAAACGGTGTCATAGATTGGGTTTCTATCTACATCTGGAACCCGTAACAAATGTTCAGAAATGGTTTCTAGTTGTGAGTCTAAAACATTTCTTTCATTGTATAAATTTATTGCTTTGGCAGTTCCTTTTAGTTTTGCAGGAAGTTGGTCAATGTCTACAACGTTCTGAAAACCATCTAAAACTTTTGTTTCAATTGCGTTGATTGCAAATTTTTCACGAATTCTTGTGTTGTTCAAAACAACTTTAATCGCCTCAAATTCTTTTGTTGGGTTTGTTAACATCTCCGAAGCAAATCTTGGGTTATCCAACTGTGAACGCATCATCAACCAAGTAATTGAATCTCGAACACCGCCTATCTCTGTGGGGTCAGCCGAAGACATTGCTCTAGAAAGTGTTGCTCGCACATCTGCGATTGTTAGTTGCTCTAGTCTTCTAAAGGTACCTTTTGCTATTTGCGTTTCTTGTAGAATGCCTAAAGAATTACGCAACTCAACCCAGGCGTCATCCAACGCTGTTGCTGGGCCGGGGTTAATGCTCGTTTGCATTCTAAGCAAACGACTAACATTGCTAACCTTATCTTTTGTGCCCAAACCCGAAGCAATACCTCGAGATGAAAGATTTCTATTCTTTCCAGAAAATATTTTACCAGCTGTTGCTAATTCTTGAAGGTCTTTCACAACACCTGAATAGTCATCACCTAATGCGTAAGATTGAATAGTCTTCATAGCGTCGTTGATAAACTCCAACGAGTGACGTCCAAGCGTGTTGACGTCTGCTGTTGCGTTTGAGCTAAGAAGGTTTAGTTCGTCGTTTAATATCTTTAAGTCAGCAATAGCTTTTTCCTGCATTGCTGGAAGAAATTCGTCAACACTCTTAAGCTCATCAATGTAGCCACTAATTCTGGTTCCAATGTTGTCCAATGTTGAAATAACAGCCCTGTGTTGAGCGTCCACATGTCTAAGCGCAATAGACTCTGTTTCCAACTTATTCATAAAATCAATTCGTGCTTTTGACAGTTCGGCGCGTCGTGAAGCAATATTGTTTTTGGCGATTGTTAAGTTATCTGATGCAACTTTTTTGGCTATATCATCTGAAATTTTAGCGCTAACAATGTTGTCAACAAATGTGCCCGCACTAGTTCCTTCACGAACTAGTTTTGCTTGTTCCGGGGTGAGTTGAGCTGTTTGAATGGCAGCTCTTTGTTGTGTTGACAACTCTCGAAGCACAACATCAAGACCCTTCTTGGCTTCACCAATTGCATTGTTCATGCTGGAACCAACAAGGGCTTGCGACCTTTCAATGTCTGTTAGAAGCCCGTCAAGGGCTTCTTTGGAAATCATGCCACGTGAGACAGCCATGCCACCAATGTCTTCTCCGGCTTCTTTCAATCCTTGATAAAAAGCAATTGTTCCAATGCCCTCTGCGTAATTTTCCAAATAGGAGGTAAGCGCTCGGTTGATGTTTGTTTCAAAGAAGTCTCCCTTGAACCCACCATCACGAGCAAGTTGATTCAATGTTTCTACGCCACCATCAATATGTTCTGTGGTTAGTTTTGTCCCAAACCAATCAACCTGGTTTGGGTTTGCCTTTACTGCTCGTTCTAAGTTTCGAGATTCAAAAGAACCACCAATGTTTGAATGGTCCACTTTCATGTACTGACGAACTTGTACTGCTCGGTCTGACGTATTGTTGTCTACAAAATCTCGCGCTGCTTGTGTCATCTTGTGTGGAAAGAATCTCTCGCGCCACTTAGCAATTTGGAAATCACCAGGATTTCCACCACCCACGCTCATTCCATAACTTTCTATGTTGGCGTAAAGTGTGTCCGTTGCTTGCTTAATAACATTCATCGCTCTCAATTGACGTGGCGTTGCGTCAATTGGCATTACGGCTTTATCCAAGAAACGATAAATTGTATCCTGTTCGGCCACAACGTCTGAGTTTTCTAAAGCCCTACGAATAATTTGTGCGCCTTGATTTGCGGCAATTCCTTTGGCTCCACGCATGGATGTTTCTGATGCCAAAATAGCTGACGCCATTTTTGGCGTAAGACCTGACGGTAACTCTTTACCTGCTCTTAAGGCAAAACGAATATCACGAAGATTAAAACCTTCAGCAGTTCCGCCTGGTGTCAATGCCCTCATTATCTTTCCACCAAATTCAGTATTTACAATCCCAAGCCTGCCCTTGGTTAAATTACTAGCAAGTCCTTTTGCCAATGCGCCGGTGTATGGAATTTTAACTCGGCTACCAAACATCGTTAAGCCATAATCATTTAAGCCCATCAATTTAGCAATGTCGTCGGGAACACCCAATCGGTTTCGCTTAAAAATGTCTTTTAATACTTCGTCGCTGGCACCAAACTTTCTGGCACCTTCAGCCAATGCTGATGCACCACTACGACCAGTAACAGTTTTGACACCAAGAAACTCTCTTGTGTTGGTTGGCACTTTTGCGCTAACTTTTGCAAAATCTTTAGCAATATTTGCGCCAAGTTTTTGCGCACCACCAGCAATAAGTTCTTCTGACCCCTCCAAAAGTACACGCTCGCCTACCTCACGAGCAACTAATTTTGCCGCATTAATGCCAGCCCGTGGCGCAATTGCGCCACCAAGAGTAACCCAGTTAATAGGGTCAAGAGCTAAATCGCCTATCAAACCAATAATGCGTCCACCCCAACCAGAGCGTGGAACAACTCGACCAAAGCCAAACAACGGGTCTGCTATTTGGCTTTTGAAATCTGTAAAACTTGCCCTTGTGTTGGCATTACCGTCTACAGCGTCCACAAACTCTTTAATGCCAGAGATGACAAACCGTTTAGGTTTGTCCATTGTGTCAAGGCCACTAAGAACAACCTTACTAACTGGATTATTTACAAGCAATTTTCCAATATTGCCCAAAGCTCCAGTAGGGCTTTCGGCTTTGCCTGCTGTAAGTTCTTTAATTCGTGCATCCATTGATGGGGCGCTACGCAATGCGTTCACAACCGAGTCTCGGTAGCTTAGGCTTGCTTTTTGTGAAGGCCCAATATTGTTTGACTGTTGAGGTATTGCCGTTGGGGTTTTGTTTTTTAATTTAAGTAACTGTTGATACAGCTCGTCGCCGGTTGCCATTACTTGCCCAATTCAACTATGTTAGAACCTTTAACTGTATATCTTTTTTCATTAGCTTTAGATGCTTTAGGTTTGTTGGCAGCAGCAGCAAAAATACTGTTTTGAATAAGCGCATCTTTTAGTGGAGTACTTCCGCTTGCGTCAACTCTTGATTGCAAGGTAGCCAACATAGCCGCAGCAACACGAGCCATACGCTCTGGAGTGTTGCTTGCTAACCTTGCTTTTGATTCATCAAACTGTCCAGTTTTTAATAGATTAACCTTCTTGCTTGGCGTACCTGCGGTCGTAGGCATGTTGTTTATTGCTTCTGCACCAACCTCGTCAGCTGTCTTGTAGCGCTTAGTATTTGATTCGCCCAAGAAGCCAACACTAGAGTCAACATTTTGTGCGTAATTTTTTTGAGCGTTTGTTACTCGGTCCAACAAGCTTTGATATTCCATATCAAAAGTATCTGGATTGTTTTTCTTAAACTTTTCAAAAGCAGCCGTTGCGGACCTTAACTCATCTCCCCTAAATTTCATATCGTTATCTACTTGTGACAACTCTTTGGAACTAGCTGTTTTTGATGAACTCTTTATTGGTTTCGTACTTGTTGATGGCAAAACTCCTCCAGAAGGTTTTTGCCCTGGTGGATATTTTTTCATTTTTGATGTATAAGGATTTTTGGCATAATCGCTTGCCAGTCTTTGGAACTGGTCTGCGTAAACATCTTCTGCTTTGTATCGTTCGTCAAAAGCTGGCAAACCATTTTTGACAAAAGGGTCTGCTTCCCTTTTGTCTGTTTCGTTTCTGCGTTCTTGTTTTTGAAATTCTTGCCATTGATTTTTGTAGGTGTCTACCAAACTTAGGTATTCATCCACAAGTGGCATGTCTTCGTTGGTGGGCAAAAGATTTACTAATTTTCTTACTTTAACTTTAATTGTCAATGGGTCTAAGCCATTCATAACCATTGATGCAATCTCTTGACGCGTTTGGTCGCCGCTGTCAACGGCACCAAACAGGTCTGGTGCATAATCCATAATCAATTCATCGGTTGATTTGCCAACCTGCGGTTGACGGTATGTGCCTGAAAAAACGCTTAATATGGCGTTTTGTAAAATAGACAAATCAGATGCGTTTAAGCTACCCGATGAATTAATCCCTCGCAAGAGATTAGAAACCGCATCAAACTCTTGTTGTTCCACGTCCTATAGGCCTTTCGTTACCTTAAAACCCAGAGCCACGACGAGCAGCAAGTTCAGCTAAAACCTGTGGGGTTAGGTTTGGATTGCCCTTAGGTGTTTCGTCTTTTTCCTCATCTTCTTCCACTACTCCGCTTGGTTGAAGTCCATTTATTTCAGCAAGAACTTGAGCCAACTGATTGGCAAGCGTACCACGATTTGACTCAACACCAAATTGACGCTCAGCCATTTGTTGTTGCAACGCAGCAAGCGCTTGCGCTTGAGCGTTGGATGCTTGGCTTTGATAGCCAGCACGTTCTTGTCCTAGATTTGTGTCAAACATTAACTGCGACATTTGAGATTCAGCACCACGACTTGTAGCACCTTGTTGAGCAACGCTACTAAGCAAATCAATAAGGTTTTGAAAGTTGCCAGCGCCCTGTTGCGCCTGTAGTTGGTCTGCTTGAATCTGCCCCTGCACAGGCTGGTCGGACACACCGTAGGCGCTCAGATAGCTCGAGAGAGCGTCTGGTGCGCTTCCAACAGAAGCCCGCATACCGGCGTAAGGATTGTTTTGATTCTGTGCAAGATATTGATTTAATGCGTTATAACCCTGAGTTCCCAAACCCGAAGCAACATCGTAGCCTTCACCAATATTGGTCGTAGCGCGGTCATAAGCGTTTGTTATGTTTTTTTGCGATTCTGCGCCCTGTGTGGTAATCATTCCCAACAAATCGTCAAAGGTTTTATTGAAAGAACCCGAATTAAAATAATTTTGTAAACCCGCAAGCTTGTTGGCATCTTTTTCTTTATCGTAATTAAACTTAGCTAAAGCCAAAGCTTGTTCTGCGGTCATGCCCTGAGAACTTCCACTACCTGCACCCCCGCCCCCGCTGCTGGATTTAGTCGTTGGTGGTGGGGTGGTGTTGGGTTTATTGAACAAAAAATTACCAGATGTTCGATTGAAAGCTTCTGCTTCCGGACTTGCTGGTACCGACATTACATTGCTAGTAAATCCTGGGGTTAGACTGTTGCGGGATGGTGGAAATATTTGTTTTGTTATAGCTCCATCGGTTGTTAAATAATTTGAAAGACGTTCAGCGTTTTTAATTTCTTGTTCAGTAGCAGCCATTAGACCATGCTCACCCTTCGTTGATACAGCTGACGTGCAGCGTCAGCAATAGTTTGTGCTTTTTCCGATTCCATATCAGCAAGCTGATTCCTAAACGCTTCAAGTCTTTGCGCTTCACTAAGGTCATAGCTACGTTGTTGTTCTTGTTGTCCTTGGTCAAACTCACTAAACGACTGTGCTCGTTGTTTTGCAAAGTCTTGCAAACCACGAGCAAAAATACCAGACTTAACATTAGGGCCAACAAGCCCACGACGAGAATAACCAGCCACAACCTGCGGTTGTGCTTTGTCGTATTGTTGCATCATGTTTGTGCGGTCACGAGTGCCACGTTGTTGTGAAAGAAAATTAGCGTACGCATTCATCGCACCAGTCGCAGCGTACTGTTGCGTGTACCCGCGCCTGCGAGCTTCGTAATCGGCTGGATTATA
>TARA_B110000503_G_scaffold46048_1_pt1 | contig 17337 bp, 12 predicted proteins | sample TARA_B110000503 | Tara Oceans TARA_B110000503 (sample SAMEA4397472) | marine metagenome | biome: Polar Biome; feature: [SRF] surface water layer (ENVO:00010504); material: water (ENVO:00002006), including particulate matter (ENVO:01000060) such as... | depth 5 m | reverse complement strand
GGGATATTTACTACCCAATGCTGCAAGCTGCGAGTCGAGTGGCTGCCGTACCTATAGGTATTTTGGTAGTTTACTTTGCCATAGCTATCAGTGGAATTGTGGCCGGCTGCATGATTTTATTGGCAGTGTTGATTCGGTTAGCCGGTGAAAAGCGCTGGTGGTTGGTTGTATTAAACGCGGTGGTTTTACCTATGTTGTTATATTGGTTCTTTACCTACTTAGCCAATGTTCCTTTGCCATTAGGGCTGTTCGAGCAGTTCCGCTAAACGAATATCAATACAGATAAATACAACTAGAGTAAGTAATCATGTTTGAAAATCTTAGTGACGCTTTCGCAATAGTATTAAGTGTGGAAAACTTTGCAGTTATATTTATTGGTGTGTTGCTTGGAACAATCATTGGTGCTATCCCAGGCATGACAACTCCCATGGGTGTCGCGCTAGCCCTACCTTTTACCTTTACCATGCAACCGGTCACTGGCATCTTGTTATTGCTGGGGATATACAAGGGCGGTTTATATGGAGGCTCTATTACCGCTATCTTGCTCAAGGCTCCCGGCACTCCTGCGGCGTCTTGCACTGTGCTCGATGGCTTTCCATTAGCTCAGCAAGGGCAATCACGCAAAGCTTTGGAAATAGCCTTGTATGCTTCAGTATTTGCTGACTTTATGTCAAACCTAGCTTTAATATTGCTAACTGGCACGCTGGCATCCTTTGCGTTAAGTTTTGGCCCACCCGAGTACTTTACATTAATTGTATTCTCTCTCACGATAATAGCTGGTGTGGCGGGTGACCAATTAGCCAAGGGTGTTGTTGCCGCATGCTTGGGGCTGTTTTTGGCAACCATTGGCCTAGATACTATTTACGGTACGAGCCGTATGCTGTTTGATAATTATGAACTCATGTCTGGATTGAATTTCATTCCAGTACTCATTGGTTTATTCGCACTTCCAGAAATTTTCAATTTTTATGCAAAGTCTAAGACCACAGTCATTACAGTAGGGAGCATGGGCCAAGTGGGAGCGACGTTTGCTGATTTCAAACGTTGTTTTAAATCTATTTTTAGGGGTAGTTTAATCGGCGTGGTGTTGGGAGCTATTCCTGGTATAGGCGGGGCACCTGCTGCATTTTTGTCTTACAGTGAAGCACGCCGAAACTCCCCCAATAAAGACAATTTTGGTAAGGGTGAGCTAGAAGGTGTCGCTGCAGCGGAAGCTGGCAATAATGGTGTTGCAGGTGCAACCATGATTCCCTTACTCGCATTAGGTGTGCCAGGAGATGTTATTACCGCAGTCATTTTAGGTGCATTTATGATACATGGATTGCGCCCTGGCCCTATTATGTTTACAAATAATCTAGATATAATTTATGCCATCTTCATAGGTATTATGGTGAGTTCAGCCTATTTGTTTGTAATAGGTAAGTTCTCAATTCGCGCTATTGCCAAAATTGCTGACATTCCTAATAAATTCTTATATCCATCGGTAGTGATTTTATGTATTTTTGGCGCATATTCTGTCAACAACAGTACTTTTGATATTCTTATCATGGCGATAATGGGTGGGGTTGGTTATGTGATGTTGCGCTTAGGTGTGCCCGCAGCACCCTTTTTAATAGCGTTTATATTGGGGCCCATGTTAGAGGATAACTTTCGCCAATCATTGATTTTGTCAGACGGCACCTACGGTATCTTCTTTAGAAATGCTATTTGTTGGGTGTTTTGGAGTTTGACATTTGTGTCCTTGGCCTTATTGGTCCGCACTAAACTAAAACTCAAGTCTTAAAATTAAGCCAAATACATTATATAGAGAGTATCTATGAACCGTTCTGAGAACGCAGCATTAGGGTTAGATTCGTTAGGTGATCAGCCCTTGGGGGCGAAGTTATTCACTCTGGCGGCGATAAGCGATACGCACTTGAATCAGGGTGAAGTAGAGTGTAACTCTCCCTTTCCAGTCAATCAATTGGCTAATCAGCGTATGCGCTATGTCGTGCAAGACCTTAATCGCCGTGACATAAGCTTGGTTATTAATTTAGGGGATTTGATTCATCCAGTACCTGCTGTGCCCAAGTTATATAGTGCCGCAGTAGCTTGTTTTAAAGAGCAGGTGAGTGAGCTTAAAGCCCCTCTTTTTTGCGTACCTGGAAACCATGACATTGGAGATAAACCCAATGATTGGGCTCCTGCGGGGGGTATTTGTGAAGCATATATTGATTTATGGACTGAGCACTTTGGCCCCCAGTATCAGAGAATTGATCGCCAAGAATGTGTCTTTTTCTTAATTAATGCACAGTTGATAAACTCTGGCTTAAAGGACGAACTAGAGCAGAAGCAATGGCTGGAGGCACAGTTGCAAGACGCTATTGGTAAACGTATTTTCTTATTTAGCCACTATCCACCATATTTTTCTCACGCCCTAGAAGACGATAATTACGATAATATTAGCGAACCAGGGCGAAGCTGGCTACTTGGATTGCTAGACCAGCATAGGGTTGAAGCCTTGTTTGCTGGTCATGTGCACAATTTCTGGTTTAACAAACACGAGCAAACAGACTGCTATCTACTGCCATCCACAGCATTTGTGCGTCAGGATTATAGTGAGATGTTTCGGATTGCACCAACTCCCGAACAAGAGCATGGACGCAATGATTTGCCTAAACTGGGCTATTTTTTAGTCCACATTTATGAACATGGTCACGTGTGTGAACTAGTGCGCACTTATGGGCAGTGCCAGCCCAAAGGTGATTTACCAGATATAACAGTGCCGATTTCATCAGTAATTCACCCTAAGCTCAATTCTCGTTGTCGCTTTGGTTTTGACATGCGGCACAATTGGATGGAGGTCGTAGAGATTCCACCCACTGGAGGATTGGATGAATTTGATCGAAAAGAAGTTCGTAATGACTATCCTCTACTGGCCCTGTGGGAAATGGGCGTTCGCCATGTTCGAGTGCCTTTACGTGATTTGAAGTTAGACCGGAATCGCCAGAGGTTATATGACTTACACACCCACGGTATGCGCTTTTCATTGTCTAGTTTTGGTGTTCCCTCTGCTAAAGATGCTCGTTTAATATCAGATAACATAGCCGTCCTGGACGACTGGGAAATAGGTTACAACCCTGATTTAATTGATCTACAAGTCGTAGATTTAGGAGCAGTTCTCGACACCATCAAACTACCAGTGTACCTGTCAAAGTTGCGCTCTGGTGAAAGCATGAGGGCTGAAACAGGACGTTATTATCATGTTATTAATCAAGGGTTTTACCCAAACGAAAAGGTCGAAATACAGGCTCTACTATCACGTAATGAGTTACGCGGAAAGATAGCTGGACTAGTGTTCAGAGTCCACACTGAACAGCAAATTGACGATCAAAAAAAGACCATCTGGGGGCAAATGCAAAATATCCAAGCGTTGGTCGAAGAATGTCAGGTAAACGCTCATGTTCATTTGCGCTTAATGGGAAACAACCCCGCTCAGGAAAGATGGAATGAGGCCCAAACTAGCCAACATTTGGTGGAGGGTATAGTAGCTTGTGCATGTTTGCCAAAATTAACTGTGTTTGCAAACACCTATGAAGATAACGACCGTGGCTATTTTGTGCGTCAAGGTGTGATAGATCGTCTATCTAATCCTCGACCTGCGTTGGGATTGGTAAAACAAGTTAATACGATAATGCAATCACGTACAAATGTTTCGTGCTTGCGTCGTGATATAAATTACTGGCATTTGGAAACTGACCAAGGCCAGATTGAAATTCTGCTTAATGATCATCAAACTAAGCTCAAAATAAATTATATATAAGCACAACACGCAGTATTTATATTCATTCAGTTATCAATTTTTTATGTATAACTCGTTCAGTTAAATAAACAATTCTGATTAGTAAGCATCACATATGGCCCTAGGAAGTTTGTTGCAAGCACTAACCTAGTCATGAAGCCCTCAAGTTGTGGTCAGGAGGCCTGTGCAGGCTAACGGCCGATGTAAGCGTCACGGGGGAGCCTCCACAGGGCCGATTAATCAACCCTTTGGAAAGGACCATCATAGGTATGTGCATGGCCTTAGCACTAAAGAGGTAGTCGCCATACGCAAGCTTTTGGCAGCAATGCTATTGGAGCATCAAAGTAAACTTTTTTGACCTACAAAAAAACCTAACGCATTAAGACGATCCAACCCAAGCCCCTAATCCAAAACCAGACGCTAGAGTACGCTTCGATGTTACTAAACAGTCGCCAAACTCGGCTTTGTATTTAGAAAGTTATATAACGCGGGTGCCAGTCAATAGTGGCTGAAACTCTCCAGTTGTAGTGCTCAGGTTTATTTGACCACTACTTCCTTGGGGAAGGGTAAGTTCATTAATGAAAGTTTAAAAATCTTCAATGTAGTTGAAAAAATATATATCAATATATGCACTTACATATAAAAAATCTTGCTCTAGACCCCCTCATATATAGCCTGAACACGGGTGTAAAATTGCTCTGACTCTTCACCAACACTTGGAGCACCAACCCCTGATGCTTTCCATCCGCCAAATGGCATATTTTCATCTGGAAAAGTACCGTGATTTATATGCAACATACCTGATTCTATTCCTTCTTCGAATGCTCGAATCACTGAAATATCTGAAGCAAAAACTGATGAGGTTAAACCATACTCTGTCGCATTTGCACGGCTAATCGCATCATCTACTTTCTCGTAAAACTCCACGCCTAGCACAGGGCCGAAAATTTCGGAAAAGTTAATCTCACATTTAGAGTCAGTAACTTCTACTAATGTTGGTTCAAAAAAATATCCTCCGCCTGGTAAATCTACCGGCGAACCTCCAGTCAGAATGTCTGTTTGTTCTGGATTGATATGTTTCAAAAACTCGCACACCTTATCATATTGGGCTTTTGTTGAAAGTGGCCCCAAAGTAGATTCATCGTTAGAACTAGGGCCGGGGATTAACAACTTCATTCGCGCTAGCAAACTATTGAGAAATGGCTCACGAAGTTCCTGTTGAACCAATACTCGGCTTATTGCTGTACAGCGCTGGCCAGTGTTAGCAAATGCCGCACGTACTATGTCGTCAATTGTTTTTTCCATGTTGACGGCATCATGCACGATAGCAGGGTTTTTACCGCCTAATTCAAGAGATACTTCCTTTAACCCTTCGGCTGCTGCCGACATCACTTTGCGTCCAACTTGAGTAGAACCTGTAAAGGTAACAACATCCACTTGAGGACAGCGAATGGCTGCACTAGCAATGTCCGCACCACCCATAATCACCGTTAGCAATCCCTTGGGTAAACTCTGATCTGCAACCTGTTGAAGAATCATTGCCGTACCAGGAGCATCTACTGATGGTTTTAGCAATATCGCATTTCCAAAAACTAACGCGGGGGTTATTTTTCTCAGTGGAGTTAATATTGGAAAATTCCAAGGTGTAATGGCTAGTACAACACCTCGTGGTCGCCTAATTACCATAGAGCGGATACCAGGCCTGGCAGACGCCATTATTTTACCGGATTTTTCCAGACAGCGTCCTAGCATCCAACGCGCCTCAACCAGGGACTTGCCAACTTCGCCTATAGCTTCCCCGCGTAGCTTTCCTAGCTCACGTACCATGCAATCGGCTAAATCTGATGTACGCGCCTCTATACCGTCTAAAAATGCCGTTAATATATCGAGCCGCTGCCGCCCAGTGAGCGCTTCCCACTCTTTCTGGGATTTTTTTGCTGCCTCAGCAAGGCCTGGCAGTTGATCTAGTGCCGTTTCAGTACCCGACCAAACAAGCTCTTCCGGAGAAGCCGGGTTGTATACTTCAATATTTTGCATATTAAACTTCCATTATTTACAATATTCTATTATTATTTCTTTCTATTTCAGCGTGTTAATGAACCTCTGAACAAGTTATGAGTGGTCTGTTTCAAAGCTTCCTTAAGTCAAAATATCTTTTATAGATCTCTTTCCATCAATCAATTCTTTGACGACATCCGCACTCAATGCAGGCCAATCACTGCGAGCAGCAGTCACAAACGGTAAGCGCAGACGTCCTTTGGTATTATCTACACCCTCACCGCGCACATAACGTGACTCGTCGCCCTTCCGAGCGATATAGTCCCACTGTGCTGTTTTACCAGGGACCTTAGATATAAGCTTACGGCGACGTTGGCTTTCCAAGACTTTTTGAGTTAAAGCTTCAGGCTCCCAGTTATCCATTGCGATTTCATGCAATTCCGCAAGAATATCTGCAAGCTGTGGGTCTGCTGAAACATCATTTAACTCATTAGGATCCTGTACCAAATTAAATAACATTGCTGGATGTAAGTGCGTATATACGTACTTATAATCTCCCTTACGCACCATTCGACAGGGTGCACAGGGCCCTATGGCTAAATAATCACAAATTGCCGTGTCGGGCCAACGTGTATTTTCTTTAGTGATGACTGGCAACAAGCTATTACCATCTAACTCTAGCTCTTTTAACGCGGTTTCTTCACAACCTGCCAGTGCCAGCATTGTGGGGACCAAATCTACCAGAGAGGTAACCTTCGAGCAGCGTTCACCACCCTTTTGTCCTGGTATTGACGCAATAAAAGGAACCCGTGCTGACCATTCCCAAAAGCTCTGTTTAAACCACATACCTCGTTCACCCATCATTTCACCGTGATCAGATACAAAGAATATGGCCGTGTTATCACGCAGACCCGTTTTTTCCAGCACATCAAGAATTCGACCCACTTTGTCATCAACATAAGAGATCATGCCGTAATAAGCATGGCGTGCCGTGCGTATGTGGTCTGTGGTAATACGGTGGCGGTGACGACCATGGGCAAAAAACAATGCCTTAGAATGATAATCTAACTCTTCAAAAGGGATTTCACCGACAGTAGGTGAGTCAATTTCATCCTCTGAATATCGATCCCAATATTCGCGGGAAACCACGAAGGGGGTATGTGGATTGGTAAACGAAATAAGTTGAAAAAAGGGCTCGTTTTTCGGATTTCTAGCAAAATCGTATAAATTTTGAATTCCAGTATGTTCAACCTCATCATCATAATCTTCCTGCATGCTTCGAATACAGGGGCCCGCTTCGACCACACCGTTAAGCGCTGTACCCGAAGGTACAAATGCAGCGCCTGCATTCCAATCTGCAATCCATTGAAAGTTGGCTGGGTAAACATCGGTTACCTTGCGGTCATTAAATCCATGTAATTGATCAGGACCAATAAAGTGCATCTTCCCGCATAATTCAGTCCAGTATCCTTGATTGCGAAGGTAATGAGCCATGGTAGGCACTGAGCTGGCCAGCTCGTTAGCGTTGTCGTATACATCAATTTTGGGGGATAACAAACCACTCATCATCGACGCTCGACTCGGGACACACAATGGATTATTACAGTAAGCGTTTTCGAACACAGTACCTTGGGACGCAAGACGTTCCAAATTGGGCGTTTTACACACCTTGTTTCCATACAGACTTAATGCTGGCGCAGCTAATTGATCCGCCATAATGACCAAAATATTGGGTTTTTTCGATATGCTCATCGTAAACTTATCTCTATTTGATACTAATGTTGCGCGAATTTGTTTGGTGTTACTTGTTGGTATTACTGGTGATCTCACCTTTAATGAGTGCAGCGCCTTTTTCAGCAATCATCAAGGTCGGCGCATTGGTATTGGCCGAAGTGATTTTAGGCATTACAGAGGCATCAATAACACGTAAACCTTCTATACCTTGTACTCTTAGTTGAGGATCGACAACAGCACGACCATCATTACCCATACGACAAGTACCAACTGGGTGAAACACGGTACTGCCACCCATGCGTATACTATCGCAAAGTTCTTTATCCGATTGTACTGTTGCACCGGGTATCACTTCACTTCCCCAAAGTTCACGAAAGGCGGGTTGCTGATGAATTTCACGGAGAATTTTCAAGCCCTCAACCATCACGTTTCTATCATGTTGTGATGATAGGTAATTAGGGACTATATGGGGCTGCAATAAGGGATCTGCTGATTGAATTCTTACTGTGCCATGGCTCTCTGGATGACATTGCCACACTGACGAAGTAAATCCTGAATAGTTATGTAGCGGTGTTCCAGGCTTATCCACTGAGAGTGGCATTACATTAAATTGAATATCTGGTCGACCGTTATTGGCATAAGATGTACAAGCACCACCACCCACTTGTCCAGCACCTACTGTGAGCGGGCCTTTACCTTCAAAAAGCCAATCCAGGCCCATTTTTGTTAACTTGAATGCGTTGCGTACATCATCATTTAAAGAAAGCTTTTTATTAAGTTTAACGATACTGCGCATTTGGTAATGATCTTGCAAGTTCTCACCAACTTCTGGTGCATCAACAACAACATCAATACCTTGCTCACGTAAAACATCGGCCGGCCCAATACCAGATAACTGTAATATTTGCGGAGACTGTATTGCGCCCCCTGATAAAATGACTTCATTTGCCGCATAAGCTTTTTTGAGCTCACCATTTTCAAACCATTCAACACCGACTGCTTTGCCATTTTCAATAATAACTTTGGTCACATGCGCTCTAGTTTTTAAACTCAAATTTGGGCGTTTCAAAGCAGGTCTAAGGAATGCTTTCGACGCACTAGCCCGCCACTTCCCTTCAAGTGTTAGCTGATAAGCACCCACACCTAATGTAGTTTTACCATTAAAATCATTATTGCGTGGCAAACCATACTGTTCTGCAGCTTGCAACCAAGCCGCGCAGGCCGCGTTGTTATTTCTCAAATTTGAAATCGATAATTCACCCTTGTCACCTCGATAATAATCGTCACCACCCTGATAGTTCTCTAACGCTTTGAAATGGGGTAATACATCGTTGTAAGACCAACCGTCTGCACCCAATTTTTGCCACTCATCAAAGTCGTCGTGTTGACCACGCATATATATCAAACCATTAATCGAACTCGAGCCACCGACAATACGTCCCCTTGGCCAAGGGATGCCTCTATTACCATCGCCTTCGGCTGGTTCAGTATTAAATACCCGTGAAAATCGTGGATCATAGATCGTACGGAAATACCCCACTGGTAATTTCAACCAAAAATTACGGTCTTGACCCCCAGCCTCAAGTACTAGCACCTTAACCTGGGGATCACTTGAAAGCCGATTGGCCAAAACTGAGCCTGCAGAACCTGAACCGACAATAATGTAATCATATTCTGAGTGAGTCATGTTTTTAGTTAGCCCTATGTGTGTTATTGCACAATGCATCTAAAGCATCGATTGTGATTCCTAAGCCCGCATTATCAGCAAGGTTGATTGAACCATTTGTAACATTTGGATCATATAAGGATTCGCGTAATGGATTAGGGTTACTATCTACTTCGAGCCAGCCGTTACCACCAACGGCTGCCAAAATATGTGCCGAAGCAGTGAGACCAACACCACCCCCAAGAAAATGCGGACAATACCGCTTACCCACCGCAACAGTTTGCTTGGCTATGGGCAACACAGCGCTAAAACCACCCCATTTACAAATATCCGGCTGCACCACATCAAACCAGCCACCACCGATAGCACGATCGAATCCAGTTTGATCAGATATATTTTCTCCACCAGCTAATGGTATGGGGCAATTGTCTGCCAATTTTTTCCAAGCGGTTTCCGGCATGTTGGCAAGAATAGGCTCTTCCAACCACCCGAGTGAGAATTGCTCCAGATCATTGGAATACTGAATCGCTTCATCAAGATTCCAAGCTTGATTGGCATCAACCATCAAACTCTCATTAACAGAAAGCTGTTCTGTGATCCTAGCAATATTATCAAAATCTGTTTTTTCATCGAATCCGATTTTAAGTTTGAATGCTGTATACCCGCTATCTCGGCAACGCCGAACGGTGGCGAGAGCATTACCTGGGTTGATGCCACTAGCGTAAACTTTTACCTTACTCTCGGTTCCACCCATCAATCGATAGAGAGGTGTATTTATTCGTCGGGCCAGTAAATCCCACAACGCAATATCAAGGCCTGCAATACATTGAGCGATGGGACCAAACTCACCCGCCTGAATCGCTAGTCTCTGAAACTGACTCTGTAACTGATTAAAACAACTCACCGGATCGCTAAATGCCTGGCCAATAATGGCAGGCAGAATAACGGTGTTTAACAAATTAGCTCTATGCTCAGCACCACAGGCGGGAAAGTTACACCAGACCTCACCAATACCAATATTACCTAGAGAGTCTTCTACCCATAGATACACCGCTGGCCTTTCTCTCATTATTCCGAAAGAAGTTTGGACCGGCGTTTCAATAGGTGACCGGAGCACTATCGGTACAGCTTTTTTGATTACAAACGATAGATCGTTATCACGATGCTCTGGTGCTAATAATTCACGCATCATCCATCCTCATTTGCTATCGTCTAAATCAAAACGAGTGAACAATTCACTTGGCGCATCTGCCTCACGCATTAGACTAGACATCTCAGCCTTGAGGCGATCTTCTATTTCCGGTGCATCTAATGGTTGTTTCTGGCCTGGGTCAGCTTCCAGATCGTAAAGTCGCGTGCTGGTATCCGCAAAACCCATGCCTTGCACCTCAACCGTTTTACCATCTTCATCCTGACGTGGCTTTAATTTCATTAAAGGAACACCTTTAGAAAAGCTGAAAGGCTCAGAAAGTGTGGCATCTAATAATTCGTTGATTGCAAAACGAGATGTCATACGGGTTGGCATTAAGGTGTATTCGTATAGATTTTTTGCCGTTAGCTTTTCTGGATAGCGGAAATAAACATACTTCCCATCTGTCACATTACAGGCAGCACCAAAATAACCGAATATCGCCGCATCACGTATAGATCTGTCGGATTCCAACACAGGCAGTAATGACTTCCCCTGCACATCTTCGGGTATAGGCTGCTCATGCATTTCCATTATGGTGGGCATAATATCGATAGCCTGAGTTAGGGCTTTCCGTCTTGAGCCACCCTGATCTGCGTATTTAGGGTGGTACATCATCAATGGGATTCGCGCAATTTCATCGTACGCCGCCATGCGGTTTTTTGACCACCAGTCATGTTCGCCGAGTAGAAATCCGTGATCCGTGGTAAGTATTAAACAAGTATCTTCCCACAAATTATTTTCATCAAAAAAATCGAGTAACTTACCAAAATTCTCATCACACATAGTGGTGAGCGCTGCATAGTTAGCGCGTAATTCAGCGATTTCTTCAGGTGATTCTTTAACCTGATCATAAATAGGCCAGTCTAAAATAGGGCCTTTATAGTCAGTGGGGTACATATCGCGAAATCTTTTCGGTGCATGAAAAGGCTCGTGTGGGTCGAAACATTCTACTTGTAACAACCAATCATCAACACCGTGATTCTTATTCAAAAACTCTTGTGCAAGGCCAAATACTTGTGGGCCACAATAGTCTTTTTCTTCTACCATGTATTGACGGTTAATCATATTGTTCACACGATGGTGTTGTATCGAATGATAGTCTTCTCGTAAGGTGTCCAAGTCTGGATTTACATGCGCTTTCCAGCGGTCAATTGCTTGACCACGCACCAGCTCCCATGAGGAAAACCGCTGATGATAGGTGGCTCCGCCATCAGCAAAATAGTGATGATGGTCTGTCACGATATGGGTATAAGTACCAGCTTGCTTGAGTAGTTCTGGGAAGGAATCGTCAAACGGCTCTAGCGGTCCCCAACTACGATGCAGGAAATTAAGTCGTCCTGTATGTAGATCACGCCTGGCTGGGATACAGGGAAGACTGCCAACATAGTGATTATCAAATGTTACTGCACGTTCAGCGAAACGTGCGAAATTAGGGGTATGAACATGTTTGCTACCATACGATTCCATGGCATTGCGATTCAGGGAGTCAAGTAGAACAAAAACTGTTTTCATGTTTATTTTCTTATGTTGGTTAATAAAATTTGAGGTGAGACATAGATCGTCTTTCCCATGCGCACGATTTATCTAAACACTTTGTATTTGAAGCTCTCTAATTTTTATTCAGAAATCAGAGAGCTTCTTCGCGATCGGTATCTATTAAGATTTATTTTGCCGTGCGCGCAGCAAACTCCTCTATACCCGGAACACCGGCTTCACGATAGTAACGCAAGGCTCCTGGATGTAATGGGGCCTGAAAACCACCAAGGATTGATTTAGCTGAAACACGTTTCCATGCAGGATGAACACCCGCCATATGCTTGAGGTTTTCCATCACAACTTTAGTGGATTGATAAACAATCTCTTCAGGTACGTCGGCACGAATTAACAAGACATTGCCTAAACGATACGAGGGAACTTCAACAGGCTGGTCTGCGTAAGTGTTCGCTGGCAAGTTACCACTAGTATAGGCTGGGTATTTTGTGCGAATTGCGTCTGCAATTTCAGTGGGTACTGGCAATATACGAACCTTATGTTTGGATTTTAATTTAATGATAGGTGGTAAAGGAATCGAACCATTCCATACAAACGCATCAATTTGTCTATCCGACAACATATCAACCATTTGTGGTAGTCGAACCCTAAAGTCCTTAAAACTTTCTCCTGGCGTTAATCCTAAAGCATCCATTAAGATTTCAGCATCAAGCATAGATGTGCCACCCGGTTGGCCAATACCAACACGTTTGCCTTTCAAATCTGACAAACTCTTAATGTTTGAATCATCGAGTACCACGGCGTGTAATACAATAGGTGCAATAGACATCCAACTCAGTATTTGACCAGGCTCAGTACCCTTATAATCGCCTTCTCCCTTATATGCTTCATAAGCTAACTTTGTATTAGAAAACCCTGCTTCGATTTTTCCATCCAGCATAAGACGCACATTGGCAACATAACCCTTGGTGCCTTCAGCTGTCATCTGAACCCCGTCAACATTACGATTTACTAGGTCAGATATACCTGCTGCCCATTGATAAGCCGTATTGCCCACCGGGTTAGAACCTATTGATATAAACGTATCTCCCGCTTGCAAAGGCCCTGCCAGTAACAGGCTGGTTCCTATGGCTGATAATGCCAATTGTTTAATTATATTCATATTTACTCCCGATATTATTAGATTTATTAATTTATAGAAAGTTGGCTACTCATTTTGAGTACCCAATGGTGAACCTTGATTTGAAAATTTTCTGTTGTTGCGAGTCCGTATCTGATATGACAAAACCACGGCTATTGTTATTAAGCCAATAGCATCGGTGATTATTCCTGGTGCAATAAGTAGCATTGCGCTGGAGAATAAGACTAGTCGAATAAACATATTTGCCTTGTCAGCGAGCCAACCCTGTAATGCGGAAGCTAAAGCAATTGTTCCCAATGCCGCCGTCACTATGGGCACAATTAGGCTTGAAAAGTCCCCTTGCCCAAGCAATCGGGTATCAAAAACGAAAAAGTAGGGAATGATAAAAGCCACTAATCCATATTTAACAGCCGTCAATGCAATACGCATTGGATTTTCTCGCGATATGGCGGCAGCGGCAAAAGCTGCAAGCGCGACAGGCGGCGTAATGGCCGACAGCATCGCCGAATAAAACACAAACATATGTGCTGCCAGTATATCTACTCCCATATTCACCAACGCAGGAGCAGCTAGAGTAGCAACCAAAATATACGCTGCAGCGGTTGGTAGACCCATGCCCAAAATCAATGACGCCAGCATAGTCAACATTAGTGCGATCATCAGGTTCCCTCCCGATAAGGTTACAATTAGGGAACTGAACTTGAGGCCTACACCCGTCAAAGTGACAACGGCTATAATTATACCTGCAGTGGCTGTTGCCAAAGCTACTGGTAATACAGCCTCAGAAGCTGATTTACAAACCTGCACCAATGCTTTCAAATCCATTCTCGTCGAAGGACGTAACAGCGATAAGACGAATAATGTTGCAATCGCCCATAGTGCTGAATACATCACCGAAAAACCGTAAATTAGAAAACCAACAAAAGCAGGGATTGCCAACAACACATGTCCTTTGTCTAAGATAGCCATACGCGCCGAAGGCAATTCAGACTCCTTCAACGGTTGAAGGTCATTTTTTACCGCCTCTAAGTGGACTGCAGCGAATATGGCAATATAGAAGAGTGCTGCAGGAATGATAGCTGCAGTTGCTATCTCTGAGTAAGGAGTTTCTATAATGTCTGCCATTAAAAATGCAGCTGCGCCCATAATGGGTGGCATTAATTGCCCTCCAGTGGAAGATACTGCTTCAATGCCTGCGGCAACATGAGGACGGTAACCACCGCGTTTCATCAATGGAATAGAAATAGTACCAGTGGTTAATACGTTTGCTACCGCCGTGCCTGAAATCATCCCCATCAAACTACTTCCAACTACAGCAGCTTTTGCAGGCCCGCCACGTGCCCGACCTGTCAAGGAAACGGCAATATCCATCATTACCTTGGATGCTCCTGACCCTTCAAGCAAGGCACCCAATATAACTATTAGAATGACGAAGGTAGAACTAACACCTAATGGAGTGCCAAAAATGCCATCCGCCCCAAGGTAAACCTGACCAAGGACGCGCTCTAGATCATAGCCTCGATGGGCCAAATCACCGTATAAGAAATTGCCCCAAAAAGCGTAAGCAAGAAAAACTAGTGCTAGCACAACCATTGACCAACCAATAATGCGTCGTGTGCCATCTAATAGTAATATCAGCGCAACACTCGCAATGATCATTTCTGAGTCAGTAATTTCTCCGTATCGAGAAACAACTTCATCATAGAAAACTGCTTGGTAACCGATGGCTAGACAAGCAATAATCCCCAAAACTAAAGAAATGATTTGAGTAAAGGTTTTTTTACCCTCTGATCCCTGGATCGCTGAATGAAGGTAAACCAGAACTATCGCATGTGACAGATGCACACCACGCTGAATAATATCGGGGAAAATGCCGAATAATGCTGTGTAAAGGCTAAATACAACCAATGAGATGCAAACAGCTATAAACGTTCTTTCCAAGTATAATTGGCGGTTTTCTTTATTATTCATAATATCAATGTCTCGGCTTGAAAAACATCCACCTGAACATCGGGCAATAAGGGCTGAATATCAAAGGAAGGCGAATAGACATAGGTTTCCAAGGCAAGTGCCGAGGCAGCAGAAGCTGAAGCAGTAATATTTTGGTCGCAATTAGTAATAACTTTTGAAGAAACTCCACCCTTGATCAAGGTCGCTTTGAATGCGTCGCAATAAACTGTATTAGCTCCTAACGGACCCGTAAGCACAATGATTTCAGGTGCCAATGAATGTAATAAGCTTAAATTGTGTGTGGCGAGCAATTCACCTGACTTGCTAATCACCTTCTGAAAGTTTTGGTCGCCGGCTAAAGACTTCTCAAGAACATGTTTGAGTTTATCCTTATGAGTTTTCAAATCACCGGGTCCAGTACTAGGTTTATCTGACAATCCTAGTTGGTTAAGAATAGCCCAACCTGAAGCGACCGTATTAAGACAACCTTGTGCACCACAAGAACAAAGTAAACCGTCTCTATTAATAGGAATGTGGCCTATCTGACCAGCTCGATTCGCGTGCCCACGCAGAATATTTCCCTGGGTAATAATGGCAGCACCAAGACCTAGTGCTGCGCGTATCAACACCATTTCTTGGACTCCAACACAACTGCCTAAACGACTCTCTGCAACAGCAATACACCGGTTGACGTTATCAACTACTACGTTCAAATTAAGACGCTTTTCAAGGCTCCGCTCGAGATTAAATGCTGGCCAACCCAGATTATAAGATGGGTCTAAAACATCTCCACTTTCGTTTAAATAACCAGCAACGGCCACCCCCGTACCTAATACCCGTGTTTTGTCCAGTTTGTGCTTATCAAGTAATGAAAGCGCCATCTGAGCTATTTCATCTAATGTTTGTTGTACATTACTTAATTCAGTCGGTTCTATCGGTAGTGAATCGATTATTTCACCCGTTATAGAACTTAGTACAATTCTAGAGTTAAAAGCTAAAATGCTAATGCCAAGTACATAACCTCCTGTCTCTTCAATAGCGAGACCTGATCGGCGGCGCCCCCTTCCATCAGACTGCAGCTGTCCAACATCTTTCAATAACTTCGCATCAATCAACTCTTGAACAATTCGAGTCATTGCTGCGTTGGTTAGCCCTGTAGCTTTAGACAAGGTGGTGCGATCAATACCAGGGGTCTTCAACACTTGTTTCATCACGTTAGTGCGATTGTAAGAACGGGGACTGTCTCCTGCCCATTTGGCTTTACTAGTGGTTGGCCCATTCATTTTAGTATCCGGTAAGATATATTTATTTATTAAATTACCGTAAGTAAATAAATAAATCAAACTTTTAAATGCTTTATAATCCCCCCGTAAATTAAGATCATCGTCAAAAAGGTGAATATTGAGGCTGGTGGTCAGGCTGCTATTGGAGTTTATGAGGGGTGGGTGCGAATGCTAAAAAAGGAGTATAAAGCCCGTGTAGCGGCTAATCAGTTTGACCTAACCACCTTGCCCATTTGTGGGGCCAGAACTCGCTCAGGTGGCTTATGTAATCACAAAGGCACTTCGTAACGGCCGATGTAAGCGTCACGGTGGAGCCTCTACAGGGCCAACACACCAGACCTTTGGAAAGGACCATTATAGGTATGTACATGGCCTTAAAACTCAAGAAGTCATCATCAAGCGTAAAGTAGTAGCAGACATGCATAAGTCACTAAGAGGTCTGTAGATCAGATCTAGTTAGCATCGCTAGCGCTACAGTGCTGGAAGAGCTATCCCAGCTTACAATATGGCTGTAAGGTGCTTAATCGATGTTATAGTGGGTGTTGAGGGTGAAGCCTAAATCTTGAGGTAAATGCTAGCCTAGTCATGTATGCGAATAACCTAATGTGGTAAAATACATCTGATAGATTTATCAAAGGTATATCAACATGGCAGATCGAGGTGGGATTCGTGTAGGTTCAGGCAGGCCTGCTGGTTCCAAGAATAAAGCTACTGCAGACATCAAAGAAGGGCTCTCAGGGCTTGCCAAGAACAAAACAGTGGAGGCATTGGGTGTCATTGTAGAGCTAATGAATAACAGCATGAGCGACAATGTAAGGCTTGCTGCTGCATGCTCTTTACTTGATCGAGGATATGGCAAACCATCAATAACTCAAATCGATAATTCAGTTGCACATGAAATTACGGCGTTTGAGGTTGTGGCTGATTGTTAGGCTAAAAAGGCACTAAATTAAAATCTTAATTAGTGCGTACGATTTTATTTTTAGGTACCCTAGTAGGTACCCTAATCTATACAATCGTCACTTAAATGCCTTATTTAAAGGCCTACAAGACAAAGTTCGACTCCCCCAATCTCCACCACATACGAGTTTCAAGCGTTAT
>TARA_B110000503_G_scaffold48054_1_pt1 | contig 17360 bp, 16 predicted proteins | sample TARA_B110000503 | Tara Oceans TARA_B110000503 (sample SAMEA4397472) | marine metagenome | biome: Polar Biome; feature: [SRF] surface water layer (ENVO:00010504); material: water (ENVO:00002006), including particulate matter (ENVO:01000060) such as... | depth 5 m | reverse complement strand
TTTTTTTCATAGAATTCTCTATTGTTTAATATTTAACTATACGCATTAAATGACAAAGTTGCTCCTAATATGATAAGGCAAATATAAGTAACGGGTCTAAAAATACTTTCAGGGAGCACTTTAAAAAGTAACTGACCACATTTAAGGCCAATAGCTAAAGGAATAGACATAAATATACCTAATAAAAGATAATCATGTTCATAACCCTCGATAAAAAAGAAATAAGAAAAAAAAGCACAAACTGTTAAAATAACTGTGCATTGAATGTTAGCATAAATAATTTTAGTGGGATCATTTTTAGAAAGAAAAAACAAACCTGTTAAAGGCCCAGTAGGAACACCGAAGAAACCTGCAAAAAAACCAATTCCTCCTCCAATAGATGTTGAAATTATAGGAGAAGATTTGCCTTTATATTTCCATCCACTTAACAATATTAAAGTAGCTATAATAATAAAAATTCCCATAAAAAATGTAATGTCTGGGATTTCTCTTTGAAACAAAAAGTATAATCCCATATAAACACCTACAAAAATTCCTATTCCATAATATAAAACAATTGCTTTTTGAGCATTCTTAACTGCGTTTGGTAAAATAAGTAATTGCCCAATCATGCCAGAAATTACTACAACGTTTAACGCCGGCAGAGGACCCATAATAAAAACAAATCCTGGAAGTAGTAACAAAGCTCCTGCAAAACCAGTATATCCTCTAATTAATCCGCCAGCAAATGCCACTAATATCGTTAATGCAAATTGTAAATATGAGAGGTTTGGTAGAACATTAAATAAATTGTTTAATATTTGATCAAGCATTAGCAGTATAAAATCCAAACTTTTTTATTAAATTGTTTTTAATTTGTAAAATATAATTTCTAAAACCTAAAATGATATAAATGAATAATTTAAATCAGGTTATATGATTGATGTTTTTTTAATTTCTGATTTATTAAAATATAATTTCTTTATATCAATTTTGTTGATTTAAATTATTTGTTTTTATCATTTAATATTTTAATTTATATGCTTTAATGGTTTAAAATAATATTTATTTTATAGAGGTTGAAATGACAATTAAAGACTGTATAGCTCCAGATAGGAATCCTAAAGTTCCTAACATTATCCTTCCTGATGGTGCAATTGATACACATGTGCATATATTTGAAAAAGAGTATTCTCTGTATGAAGGACGTGGATATAACCCGCCTGAATCAACCCTGGATGATCTTAAACATTTACATAAAACTCTAGGTGTTTCTAGAGTTGTTTTCACACAACCTTCACCATATGGGATAGATAATTCAGCTATTTTAAAAGGTATTAGAGTTCTTAATGATGAAAAGCTTGGCACTGCAAAAGGTGTGTGCGCTATAACTCTTGAAACAAGTGATAGTGAAATAGAGAATTTGAATAATCAAGGCATATGCGGCGTTAGACTTAATATGGACAATAAAGGTGGGATGCCAATGGAACTTAGTGAAATTCCATTGCTTGAAGCTAAAATAAAGCCGTTTGGCTGGCATATTGAATACCTATTTCCTGGAAAAGATATTATTGATTTAGAGCCAATTTTTAGCGCTTCAACAGTCCCTGTTTCAATAGGTCACTTTGCTTACCAACCTGCTGTAAATGGCATCAATTCAGATGGGTTTAAATGCTTATTAAGGCTTGTAAAAGATGGTAATACTTGGGTAAAAATTTCTGGTGCTAACAGAGTTAGTCAAACTGATCTTCCACCTTATGATGATGTTAAACCAATGGCTAGATCTTTGATTGAAGCCAATGAAAATAATATAATGTGGGGTACAGATTGGCCACATCCAAATAAATATGAAGTCAATCCAAATGATGGTGATTTAGTAAACGCTTTTGGTGAATGGGTAGAAGATGATGTATTAAGAAAAAAAATCATGGTAACTAACCCACATAAATTTTATAATTTTTAAGTTTTAATATAAATTACAAGCCAGGAGTTTTTATGAATAAAGTAGCTGTTGTTACTGGCGGAGGTTCAGGTATAGGTCAATCTGCTGCTTTTGAACTACAAAAAAGCGGCTTTACTGTTTATATAGTTGGAAGACGTGAAGAAGAACTGAAAAAAACTATAAAAATGTCTGATATTAACGACCCTAAAATAATTGCGTTTCCTGCAGACATTACTAATTCAAATGAAGTAAAATCTCTTTTTAATAAAATTAAAAATGATTTTGGCAGAATTGATGTTTTGTTTAACAATGCAGGAATGGGTGCTCCTAGAGTTCCTATTGAAGAATTGAAAGAAGAAGATTGGAGAAAAACTGTTGACGTAAACTTAACAGGTTCTTTTTTATGTGCTCAACAAGCTGTCAAACTGATGAAAGAACAAAATCCGAAAGGCGGCAGAATTATAAATAATGGTTCAATTTCAGCTCATTCACCGCGTCCTGATACTATAGCTTACACTGCAACAAAACATGCAATTACTGGGTTAACAAAATCTTTAGCTCTTGATGGAAGAAAGTTTGATATAACATGTTCTCAAATTGATATTGGTAACGCAGATACAGCTATTGGTAGTCGCTTTAAATCTGGAGTTCCACAAGCAAATGGTGAAATGATGGTTGAACCTGTTTTTGAATCAATTGATTGTGGTAAAGCAGTTGCTTATATTGCTAATTTACCAAAAGGTACTAATATATTAAATATAACAATTATGGCTTCAAATATGCCTTTTGTAGGCCGTGGTTAGACATTATATTATTTAGGATATAGTATGACTAATAAAAAACGTGGAATGTATAAAAATCTTACTAGCTATGGTGACAATGGCTTTTCTATCTTTTTAAGAAAGGCTTTTATTAAGGGGCTTGGCTATACTGATGAAATGTTAGACAAACCTATAGTTGGAATTACTAATACTTACAGTGATTACAACCCTTGTCATGGTAATGTACCTGAGCTTATTAAAAGTGTTAAATCTGGAATACTTGCTTCTGGAGCTATTCCTCTTGAATTTCCTACTATAACTGTTCACGAATCTTTTGCTCACCCAACATCCATGTATCTAAGAAACCTTATGTCTATTGATACAGAAGAAATGTTGAGAGCCCAGCCAATGGATGCATGTGTTCTTATTGGAGGATGTGATAAAACTGTTCCTGCTCAGCTTATGGGAGCTTTTAGTACTGATATTCCAGTTATCCAATTAGTAACTGGACCTATGCTTACAGGGTCTCATAGAGGAGAAAGAGTAGGTGCTTGTACTGATTGCAGAAGATATTGGGCTAAATATAGAGCTGAAGAAATTGATGAAGAAGAAATTAATGAAGTTAACAACCAATTAGTTCCTACTGTTGGTACGTGTGGTGTAATGGGTACAGCAAGCACTATGGCATTAATAACTGAGGCACTGGGTATTATGTTGCCTAATGGGGCGTGCGCACCAGCTGTTTCAGCAGAAAGAAAAAGAATTGCAGAAGAAACAGGAAGAGTTGCCGTTGAAATAGCATCTAAAGATTTAAAACCTAGTAAATTTTTAACTATAAAAAACTTCGAAAATGCATTAACTGTCCTTTCTGCTATTGGGGGATCAACTAATGGTATAATTCATTTAACTGCAATAGCAGGTCGATTAGGTTTTGATTTAAACTTGAATGATTTTGATTTGATGACCAAAGATACTCCTATGATTGTTGATTTAAAGCCATCAGGTGCAGGGTATATGGAAGATTTATTTAGATCAGGCGGACTTCCAAGAATTTTAGTTGAACTTAAAAATTACCTTCATTTAGATACTCAGACAGTAACAGGTCAGACTTTAAATGAGTTAATAGAAAAATCAAAATATAACTGGAAACAGGAAATTATAAGAAAAACTGATGATCCAATTTTTGAGAAAGGAAGCATAGCTGTTCTGACTGGTAACCTTGCCCCAGGATCAGCTATAATCAAACAATCTGCAGCAAGCGAACATTTACTTTATCATGAAGGTATTGTTGAAGTCTTTGATAACCTTGAAGATCTCGCTGAAAGAATAGATAGTGATGATTTAAATGTCACTAAAGATAGCATTTTACTTTTAAGAAATATAGGTCCTATTGGTGCACCAGGCATGCCTGAAGCAGGATTAATACCAATACCTAAAAAACTTGCTAAACAAGGCGTAAAAGATATGGTCAGAATTTCTGATGGAAGAATGAGTGGAACTGCTTCAGGTACCATAGTACTTCATGTTTGCCCTGAAGCAGCTGCAGGTGGTACCTTAAATATTGTTGAAAGTGGTGATACAATAAAACTTGATGTTAAAAATAGATCTCTTGAATTAATGATATCAGAGGAAGAAATTGAATTAAGGAAGAAAAATAAAATAATGCCACCAAAAATTAAAAGACGTGGTTATAATAAAATATTTCATGAAAATGTTTTGCAGGCCGACAAAGGTGTTGATTTCGATTTTCTAAGGCCTATCCAATAAGTAAAAAATCTATATCATATTTATTTATTTTTAATATTAAATTTTATCATTTATTTATTTATTTATTATGTCTTAATATATAAGAAAATTAAATTTATTAATAGGATTTCTTTTATGTTATATAATGATATTTGTGAAGATAACTATCCTTTAAGTTTCTTAATTGACAAAGGTAATTCAATAGATTTTATTGATGGACTTACTGATAAAAAATTTATTATTCACGCAAGACAAATGGCTTTAATGCAAAAAGAAGTCATTGGGTATGAAGGGGAAAATGGTAATTCTTGGAGAATATCTTCTGATGAAGGAAAACATCTGGATGGAACTGATTATGCTCCATTTCCATTAGGTTTCTTTAATGCTTCAATTCATGGAGATATTGTTGGAAGAATTTTTTATTTTGCTAATATAAAATCTATAAATATTGAAAAAGTTTTTTGTGATGTCAAAAATTTTTATTTTCTCACAGGATCATTTGTAAAAGGTGATGGAAAAGGGCATGCAGAACCATCAGAGATAAATATTAGAATAGAAAGTAATGCTGAAAAAAAGATAATTAGAGAGATAGTTGACTTAGCAATTAAATCTTCCCCTATTATTGCTGCTCTTAGACAACCTCTTGAAAACACTTTTTCTTTAACTGCAAACGGCCGCAAAAAAAATCTTGAAACAATTAAAAAAAGTAATCTTAATGATGTTGAAGATCCATTTAATATATATAAATCTAAACCTAAACCTCACAATAGCAATGATTACAGTAAAACAATAATTTATAAAACTGGCGAAGTTTCTGATGGAACTGTTGAAAAGGCTCCAAGTGGAACTGCTACTAGAATTATTAGAATAGTTTCAGGTTCAAGTGTAACAAAAAAAAATAGCAAAGTAGTCGAAGTTGATACTGTGCTAGGAATTCCAGGAATGACACATTTCTCTATTTCAATGGATCTTTTTGGAGAATATGCTCCATCACCAATAAATATAATGGGAGCAGCTATATCTTTTTGTTATCTAACACAAACTCATAGATATATTCACAATAAAAAATTTAAAATAGAAGGTTTGAGGATGACTCAATTCATGAGTTTTAATCAAAATAGAAAAGATAATTCCATTATTATGAAACCATTGGATACACATTTATTTATGAACGGAACTGCCTCTGAAGAAGAAAATGAGACCTTGATAAACTTATCTGAAAAGACATGTTATCTTCATGCAACATTAAGTAATGCGCTAGAACCATTAATTAACATAAAAACTTGATTATTATTGAAAATAAGGGGGAGGGAATAATGAGGACTAAAAGAGACAATCAACAGTGGATGCTTGATTTAGCATTAAACATGAGAGGAAGAGTTCAAAACTTTGAAAGAGATGAATGGGAAACACCTAGTAGAGCCCATAATTACAGAATGCTTCCCAAAATGTGGCGCAAAAAAGCTGAACATGATGAATCTTTAGCTAAGCAATCTGAAAAACAAGGTTTTTTAATGACAGCACTTGAGCATTATGAAAATGCAGTAGAAGCATATAGAATGGCTCAACATCCAATATTTTACGATGATAACCCTGTTAAAATATACTTACATAATAAATTAAATGAAATGGTTGATAGAAGATCTGCACTTTCTCCATATCCAATTGAACGCGTTGAAATTCCATTTGACGATGGCAAGACAATATCTTGTTTACTTCATTTGCTGCCTGATAGAAGAAAGGCTCCTTGTGTTATTTACGTTCCAGGCATGGATCAATCAAAAGAGTATTTCCCAAAAGTTATGAATAATTTAGGAATTAATAGAGGAATGCATGTCATTACTATGGATGGCCCAGGTCAAGGGAACTCTAACATTCAAAAAATTAGAGCTGTTGGCGATAATTACGAAAGAGCAGGCGCTGCTGTAATTGATTATCTCATGACAAGAAAAGAAGTAGATTCAACAAAAATTGGTATTTATGGCGTTAGTATGGGTAGTTATTGGTCTTTAAGGCTTGCGAGTTATGATCATCGACCGGCTGCAGTTGCTAGTGGTGTGGCTTGCTTTAACCCAAACAATACTATTTTTTCTGTTTCGTCACCTAGATTTAAGCAAATGTTTATGTATATGTCTGGCATTGACGACGAAGATGAATTTGATAAAATGGCAAACAAAATGACTGTTAAAGGTTATATTGAAAAAATTAAATGCCCAACGTTATTAGCAACAGGTGAATTTGACCCTTTATGCCCATTAGAAGATGCCATTGAAGTTTTTAATGACTTAAAAGCCAGAAGAGAATTATGGGTTATTGAAGATCAATTCCATCCACTTTGGAATATACCAAACCTTGGTAAACTGGATTGTCATCATTATATAATGGATTGGCTTCAAAGAGCTTTAGTAAAAGGTAAAACTAACGAAGATAGAATCGCTTATGTAGCTAATAAAGGAGAAGGTCCATTTTCTGATTGTGAATGGACTCCAACAATAAATACAGGTGAAGCTTATTTTTAATTATTTTATAAAAAATTATAGTTAATTTTTTATATTTTAAGGAGATATGTTTATATTTTTTTTATTAATTAATCTTGGGTTATCAATAATTTTCTTTAAATACTAACCCTTTTTCGGCAAGTTATATTAATTTTAGTCATTTAGTAATTAAAGGAGTATTTTATGGGACAAACATTAGTAGATTTATCATCTGAAATATATCAGAACTGTCCAACACTTCCAAATCATCCTCATATGGTAATAACGGAATTTCAATCTCATGACACTATAAGAGAATCTGAGGGAGTTAAATTTTCATGCTCTTCTATGTATCTGTCAATGGGTGAGCATACTGCTACGCACGTTGATGCACCTTCACACTTTGATCCTGATAAAGATGCTTTTTCAATTGATATGGTTCCCTTAGAAAATTTTTATACATCAGGTATCTGTTTAGATTTATCACATAAACCATTGAAAAGTAACATTACTATTGAAGATTTAATTGAAGCTGAAAAAGCGTCAGGTGAAAAAGTAATGTCAGGTGACACAGTTTTGCTTCATATGAGACATTATGAAAGAACTAAAAATACTCCCGCCTTCTTAACTGACTTTCCTGGATTAGTTAAAGATTCTGCTGAATGGTTAGGTAATAAAGGTATAGTTAGTTTTGGCGTTGAGGCTGTAAGTCCAGGGACACCTGGAAAAAATAATTTTGAGGTTCATTTAGTATGTAAAAGGATGAAATTTACTCATATTGAAGGTTTAATCAATTTAGAAAAATTAGTAAATAAAGGTAGGTTTCAATTCATAGGATTTCCATTGAAAATCAGAGGCGGGACAGGCAGCCCTATAAGAGCTGTAGCAGTATTTAATAATTAAACTTTAATTTTCTAAAGATACTATGATAAAGGATAAAAATTTAAAATTAACCCTAAAATTATTGGCAAAATTAATAATGTCATTATTGTAGAAACTACTACAAGGCCCCCAACTGTTTCAGGATCTTTATTAGTTTGGACAGAAAAAATATAATTTAATATGGCAACTGGCATAATAGCCATTATCATAACAACACCAGCTTTAGCATTACTTAAATTCAACAAATATATAGTTAATAAACCACTAATTGTTCCAATTATTATTCTAGCTAAAGAATAAAAACATGCTTTTTTTAAATTTCCAATATTTACGTTTGAAAGAGAATAACCAAGTAATAGTAATGATAGTGGAATAACTATATCACCTAAGAATTTTGTAGTAGTTAATATTGATTTATATATAGATATATCCATAAACATGACTAAACAACCTAAAATAGACATTATAAATACCGGATGATAAAGAAATGTGTATAAATTCAATGATCCCAAAATAACAGCATAGCCTATAGTGTTTTGTGAAAAAGCTATAAATACGTAGTAAGGAATAGCATACAATAAACCTTTTTCTCCATATGTTAAAATTGATAACGGAAGAGCTAAATTTGCTGAGTTAGGATGTATTAAACAACTAAAATATGGACTTATCTTTTCTTTTCTTATTTTCAATAATATAAAAGAAATTACAGACGCTAAAAAAGTAACCAATATAGCAGCTATACCAATTTCTATTAAAATATTAATATTAGGCTTTGTAGAAGCTAAAATATAAAAAATTAAACATGGGGAACCAATGTGTGTAAGAAGAAATCCAAGTGTCTTTTGGTGAAGTTCAATATTAAATTTAGCAATAATGAAACCAATAATGACCAAGATAAACACTGGAGCTGAAATAGATGCTACTTGAGAATACATAAAAACTCTTAATAACGTAACGTAAACAAATGAATTGTTTACGTTACGTGTATTTTTTAACCTTTAGTCATTTTTTTAACTAGATCTTTATATTTTTCAGAATTTTCCACTCTTACTTTTTCATAATCAGGACCATTCATATAAGCTGTATTTTCACCTAATCTCTTCATAAGGTTTTTAAAAGTTTTATCATCTTTTAACTTAACAAGGGCAGATTGAAGCTTAGCAATTCTATCATTAGGAGTGCCTGCAGGAGCTAGTATTATTCGATCCATATAAATTTGCCCAGGAAAACCTAAATCACTGAGAACAGGAGGATTTCCAAGACTTTTTTCTTTTGCACCACATGCTAAAGTTCTTACTTTATTCCCCTGGGCATTAACGCCGGATGGGAATTGTAAAATTGCTTCAACATCACCAGCAAGAAGCGCTTGCATAGTAGGGCCTCCACCTTTGTATGGCGTTAGACTAGCATTGACGTTTGCCCATGATAAAATTTGTGCTAAAGGCACCATAGTAGCTCCCCACATACCAGAATGACCCATCTTTATTTTTCCATTACTAGCTTTTGCTGCATCAAAAAGATCTTGCAATGTTTTATATTTTGAATCAGACCTAACAATCATGCATGCTGCTGAATAGTTTATTCTAGCAACTGCTTTAAAATCTTTTAAAGGATTATATGGTAATTTTTTAATATGACTTTGCAATTGATCAAAATAATTGTGTGTAAAAAGCAGGGTATAGCCGTCAGGTTTAGCTTGTGCTACCATTGAAGTCCCTGTTTGACCACTTGCACCGGGAACCAATTTAACAATTATTGCGTTACCTAAATATTGTGGAACAATACTTGTAAACACTCTAGCATTTAAATCATGTGACCCACCAGGTCCTAAAGGTATTACCATGGTTATAGGTTTTTCTGGATATTCAGCTTGAGATTGGGTAACTAAACCAAAAAAAGCTGCAACGCTTATTAGTAAAAATTTTATTAAATTATTCATTTTTTTCTCCTCATATTGAATATTTAAGTCTTTTTTTCTTGCTCTTCGGTAGTTTCTGCTGCAACTTGACGCAGCTGTTTGCTTCTTTGCCATAGCTTCCATGTTAACAATGGTGTTATGCATATAATAAAGGTCGCAATTGGCCTTTCAAGTAGCAAATACTTTAAAACATTTTCATCTCCTAAACTCATAGTTTGACCAAAGGCATACTCAAGTGGAGGAGCTAGAATAAAAGCCATAACAAGAGGTGTAACATCAAAACTTAGTTTTTTTAAAATATATCCAAAAACTCCAAAGCCAACTAAAAAATAAAGATCAACTGGATTATGTCTAAATACAAAAGATCCCGCAAATGCAAAAACTATAGTTAATGGTAGTAAATAGGATTTTTTTATACTTACGACTTTAGAAAAAATTGGTATGGTAATATAACCAATGATTAGGAATAGTACATTAGCAATAACCATACACAGCATTATTGCAAAAATTAAACTTCCCTGTTCCGTCATTAATTGGGGACCAGGTCTCAATCCATGAGCAACAAACGCTCCCAATAGAATTGCTGTAATATTATCTCCAGGAATTCCCAAAGTAAGAAGAGGGACTAACGTTGGTCCATTTACAGCATTATTTGCAGCCTCAGGGGCAGCTATGCCTTCGAGTTCACCTTTGCCAAATCTTTCAGGATTTTTAGAAGCATTTTTTGCAGCAGCATAACCAACAAATGCAGCCACTACTTGTCCAACACCAGGTATCATTCCTATTGTTGTTCCAATAACAGTGCTTCTAAAAATGGTTCTTCTTAATTTTTTAAATTCATTCCATGTTAGTTTTTCTTCTTTTTTTAAATTTAATTTAGTTTTGATAAAATCTTTTGATTTATTTTCTATATTTAATAAAATTTCAGGTATTGCAAATAACCCAATTAACATTGGTAATAAAGGTATCCCAGCTCTTAATTCAAAAATATCAAATGTAAACCGAGATAGAGCTCCAATTGGGTCTTGCCCTATTAATGCTAAAAGCAAACCAACTGCAAGCATAATCATGTTTTTTCCAACAGATCCATTTGAAGTAGAAGATATTATTAAAACACTTAAAAACAATATTGCGGCTAGTTCAGGTGGACCTATTAAAAGAGCAATTAATGCAATTGGCCCTATAAGCAAAATAGTAACTACATCACTTGATAAGTCTCCAATGACGGAAGAATAAAGAGCGGTTTCTAGAGCTTTTCTTCCTTTACCTAACCTTGTTAATGCAGGGCCGTCAAAAGTTGTGGCAACAGACGCCCCTGTTCCAGGTAATCCAACTAAAATAGCAGGAATCGACCCACCAAAAATTCCTCCTTTATATACACCAATTAAAAAAGGTATACCTATAAGTGGATCAAGAAAAAAAGAAATAGGCAAAACTATTGCCATAGCCATAAGTGTAGTTAAGCCAGGTAATGCACCCACAAAAAGTCCGATTAAAAGACCTAAAATTATAGCAGTAATAATTGATAAAAAACTACCTCCAGCAAACAATAAAGGGAAAGAATTTAAAAAACTATCAAACAATAATTAATCCTAACTTAAAATCACATTATTAAAAAATTACCAATCCTAAACTCAAAATAAGGAAAAGCAGGTAAAAAAACATGCATAATGTTAACAAATAGTGAAAAAACCGATAAAGGGAAAATAATAGATATTAAAGATAAAGGAAAAATTTTAACATTTCCTAAATAATAACCTAAAAAAAATATAAGCAAAAAACTAGATATAACAAATCCCAATTTTTCAAATATAATAGAAAAAAATATAAGACAAAGAATTGTAATAAATATATTTTTTAATTTCTCTTTTGTAAATTGAGGCCAAGAATTCAAAGTTAAAGACTTCCTATCAAATAAGATTGTATAGAGACCAAAAATAATTAATAAAATTGCTACAAAAGAAGGAAAAAGTTCGGGATCAATTTCTGCTGAAGATTGACCAAAAATTAAGACTGGTTTTTCTAATTGAGTAGGTAATAAATAAATAATTGTAAAACCTAAAATTACACTTAAAAAACCAGTGACTGAATTAGGTGATAGAAAATTATTTTTCATTTATCCTCTATCATTTCTTGGTAATGTAACAGGCTCTCCAGTTTCAGCAGATATATCAGCCGCTATATATAAATCCATAACAAGCCTTGCTTCTTCTGGCTTCACTAAAACAGGCTTATTTAAAGCAATAGCTTCAAGAAAGTGAATAGTTTCATTATGCATTGGTCCTGAAAAAGCATGATTAACTGACTCACCAGGCATTGATGATAATGGATACCGCATTCCATTTTTAACTGTGTTTAATTGTATATCTTTGTGTGTGTCATCAATAAATAAAGATCCATCTGTTCCTATTACTTCAATCCAAGTGTTAGAAAAATTTGGATATCCTAATGGCAATATCCATCCTGCACCAATTGTTATCGTCATGCCGTCATCTAATGTTACCATAATCCATTGATGATCAGGAGTGTTGCTGTTTCTTGAAAATAATTTTCCAGATGTCTGACTATAAACTTTTACAGGTTTTCTTGGTTGAAGGCACCAAAGAAGAAAATCTAAATCATGGGTTGCTTCCATAGCTGCTGGAGACAAAGCCGTTCTAGCAGATATTTTTTCTCCTAATTCACGAGTAATATGACGGCTAACAAGACAAGTGACTGGTTCTCCAATCAAGTTTTCTTCTAATGATTTTTTAACATAGGCATATTTTGCATTAAATCTTTGAGAGTAACCAATAGTAAATTTTACATTATTTTTAATTGATGTTTCAATTAAATGGTCAGCTTCAATTAAAGTCGTTGCAATAGGTTTTTCTAAAAAAACGTTTTTACCTGCCTCAAGCGCCTTTAATGCCATAGGATAATGGGTGGTTTCAGGAGTTGCCGATATTATAATCGTATCAATATCTGGATTATGAATTAATTTTAACCAATCATCAGTAAATCCTTCTAATTTAAGTCGAGAAGATAGCTCTTTTAATCTTTCAGGATTTTGTTCAGCTATATATAATTTATCAACTAATGGACTTGCATCACATGCATTAGCTCTAATGCCTCCACACCAACCAGTACCTATAATACCAACATTAATTTGTTTTAACAAAATTACCCCCCCAGATAAAATTAGATTTTTATATTTCGAGACCTAAAAGTCTTGCTGCATTTTCTCCAGTAATTTTTTTAATATCATCCAATGACAAATTTGGAGTTCCTAAAACATGACCAACTGGATCATCTTCAGCCATGTCATATGGATAATCAGTTCCCATAACAAGTTTATCTACTCCAAAGACATCAACTAGATATCTTAATTGTTCGTATGTAAAGACTATAGTGTCTAAATGAAGTTTTTTTAGATAACTAGAAGGCAGAGACTTTATTTTTAATCTACAATCTGGCCTTGCTCCCCATGCATGATCTATACGACCTGCATAAGCTGGCAAATATCCACCACCATGAGATACAAGAATTTTTAAATTAGGAAATTTTTCAAGTGTCCCGTCAAAAATTAAATGATGAAGAGCAACAGTTGTATCTAATGGGTTTCCAATAATGTTATTAAAATAATGATTTTTAAGTCTCTCTCCTTGAGGATAACCATTCGGATGAAGGAATATCAGGGTTTGATGCTTTTCAGCTGATGCCCAAAAATCGTCTAACACAGGATCAGATAATTCATGTCCATCAACATTGCATAAAATTTGAAATCCTTTGAGACCTAGCTCTTTAACACCTCTTTCTAATTCCTTAACAGCGGCATCTCCATCTTGTAAAGGCAAATGTCCTAAGGAAATAAAACGATCAGGCCTTTTATTAGCCACATCAGCTAATGTGTTATTAATAATTTCAATTGCTTTATGGCCAACACGATTTCTTATAGAATAATAGCCTTGGAAAGGTACTGGGATTAGTAATTGCATATCGATGCCCTGACGATCCATGTCTCTCAATCTTTGATCTAAATCTGTTAAATGAAGCGCTCTATCTTGATTTTGTTTTTTATTTTGAGCTGAAGATATTTCATTAGTAAATTTTGTAGCTGGAACAAAACCTGGATCATAAATACCTGTGACTAAATCAGCAGCTTCTTGAACATGTAAGTGACAATGAGCGTCTATTGTTTTACTAGAACTATATCTTTCTTTTTTTTCAAAAGGCTTTCTAGCAGCAGTGTCTCCGTAAGGTTTAAGTTCCAATGTTTTCTCCAAATAAAATTACTTTTTTAAATTTAGATTAATTATTTATAAAATTAAAATTATAAAAAAAAATATTCTGCATCAAATAAATTGATGTGAATTTAATTAATAAAAAACATATAATAATAATCTTATTAATTTTTTAAAGAGAAATAAAATATGAAATTCGGTCTTTTTGGTAGTGCTAAACTTACAAAAGTTAGCAATGATATTGACAGTTCACTAGGCTATAATGATTGGATCAATTATAACATCGAAGCAGAGCAGCTTGGTTACACTAGTACTTTTACTGTTGAACATCATTTTACTGGTTTAGGACAAGTTTCAGCTTCATTAAACTTACTAACATACCTCGCCGCAAAAACATCTAAAATTAAATTAGGTACAGCTGTTTTGACATTACCTTGGCATAACCCTGTTTTAGTTGCAGAACAAATCGCAACTATGGACCTCTTATCTGGCGGAAGAATTGAGCTTGGTGTAGGTAAAGGATATCGATATAATGAATTTAAGGGCTTTAATATTGATATGGAAGAAGCTTCCGATAGATTTGAAGAGTCCATTGATATTATAATTAAATCATGGACTAATAGAGAAAGATGGAGTTATGAAGGTAAATTTTGGAGCTATAAAGACATAATAGTAGAACCTTTATGTAATCAAAAACCGCATCCTACTTTATGGATGGCAGCGGGCAATCATGAATCAATTCAAAAAGTAGCTAAAAGAAATGCTAACTTATTATTAGATCAATTTTCACCATTAAGTGAAGTTGAGAAAAGGGTGCTTGTTTATAAAAATACGATTGAGGAGGCTGGCCATAAAAGCAATACAAATAATAGAATTGCACTAGCAAGAGCTTTGTTTATAGCAAAAAATAATCAAGAAAAGATGGATATAATAGACAAAAGAATGGAAGCCAGATCCACAGTTGACAAATTATCAGAAAGACCTGATGGAAAAAATAAATCAAGTATTATGTCTTTTAAAGGACCGGACGAAGCCTTAAATGGAGCATTAATAGGCACAGAAGATGAAATACATAATAGATTAAACGAATTCAAAAAAATTGGAATAGGTTATATTTTACTAGTTGATGCAGGTGGTGGCTTAAGCCATCTTCAAAAATTTGCAGATAAAATAATGCCTTACCATTAATATGAAAAAATACAATCATAAAACATTAGAAATATTTGTTAAAAATGTTTTAACAAAACTTAAAATGGATAATAAAGAAGCTTTAAAAGTAGCAAAATTAATTATTCAATCAGACCTTTATGGAGTTAATACACACGGGATATTTAGGTTACCTAATTATGTAAAAAGAATAACTGAAGGTGGGATGAATATGAATCCTAACATTAAAGTTATTAAAGAACGAAAATCAACAGCTTTACTAGATGGTGACAATGGAATAGGGCATATCATTATGCATAAAGCAGCAAAATTAGCCGTAAAAAAAGCTGCTAAAACAGGTGTTGCATGGGTAGGAGTTAAAAATAGTAACCATGCGGGGGCAGGTGCTACATATGCGATGATGTCATTAAAAAAAAATATGGTTGGCATTTATTTAGCTGTAGGAAGCGCAAATCATTTACCTCCTTGGGGTGGTATTGATATGTTACTATCAACTAATCCTATTGCTATAGCTATACCTGCTAAATCAAGACCACCTATAATATTGGATATGGCTACAACAAATACATCTTACGGAAAAGTTAAACTTGCTGCTTCGAACAATAAAGCCATGCCTATAGGCTGGATGCAAGATAAAGAAGGAAATCCAATTACAAATCCAAAAGATGCTGATAAAGGTTTTTTAATACCTATAGGAGGGCCAAAGGGGTATGGTTTAGCTCTAATGATTGGAATACTAGCAGGCACGATTAACGGAGCAGCTTTTGGAAAAGATGTAATTGATTTTAATAGTGACTTTAAAACAACTACAAACACCGGTCATGTTTTAATAGCACTTGATATAGAAGCCTTTATGCCTTTTGAAACATTTACTAATGAAATCGATAATATTTGGAATGTCATGAAATCATCAAGAAAAATGGATGGTTACAGTGATATTAGATTACCTGGAGAAAACAGACATTTTTTATATGAACAGAATATAAAAGAAGGCATTGAAATTAATAAAAGTACAATTCTAAGGTTAAATGAAATGGCTACTTCTCTAAACGTACCTTTAATTATTTAATTTTAAATAAAGCGCAAGCATTCCCTCCAGTAATAAGTTCTATATCAATTTTAGACAAGCCTTCAGTCCCAAACACATGTTCAATTGGATCATCCTCAGCCATATCATAAGGGTAATCAGTTCCCATTATAATATGGTCAGATCCAAATTTATCTACAAGATACTTTAATTGATCAAAAGAAAAAACAACAGTGTCAAAAAACATTCTTTTTAAGTAATCTGAAGGTTTAAACTTTAAATTTAGGCCTCTACAATCAGGCCTTGCTCCCCAAGCATGGTCAATACGACCTGAGTAAGCAGGGAGATAACCGCCACCATGTGCAACAAATATTTTTAAAGCAGGGAATTTTTCCATTGTTCCATCAAAAATTAAATGATGAAGAGCAACCGTGGTATCCATAGGATTTCCAATAATATTAATAAAATAATGATTTTTTAATCTTTCACCTTCAGGGTAACCATTTGGATGAAGAAAAATTGGAACATCTAATTTAGTAGCCATTTCCCATACAGGATCATATGAAGGGTGTGATAATTCTTTACCATCTTGGAATGTTATTATCTGAAAACCTCTTAAATCTAATTCTCTAACACATCTTTCCATTTCCTTTGCAGCTAAGTTGCCATTTTGCATAGGCAAATGCCCTAAAGCTACAAATCTGTCGGGTCTAGAAACCGCTGTTTCAGATAATTTATTATTAATTATTTGAATAGCTTTAAAAGCAACATCACTTTTTATATTACAATAATGTTGAAAAGGGACAGGGATTAAAACTTGCATGTCAATACCTTGTGAGTCCATTTTATTTAATCTATGCTCGACATTAGTAAGATCAAGAAACCTATCCTTAATTTGCATTACATTTTGATCTGTAGTTACTGAATTACTGTGTCTAAAAGCAGGTATATCAAATGGATCAAATAAACCTTCAACTATATCTGCAGCTTCTTGCACATGAAGATGACAATGTGCATCAATTGTTTTTGAAGAGGGTCTAACTTTAAAACCAGGCTCACCATGAATTCTTGTTGCTGTGTTTCCGTATGGCTTAATATTCATAATCATTTTCCCAATTTAATCTAATTTAATAAATATAGACCGTAAAATTTTAAATATTAAATTATAAAAAATAATATTTTGTATCAGTAATTATGATTTTTTATTTTAATTTAATATTTATTTTATAAATTATAAT
>TARA_B110000503_G_scaffold111426_1_pt1 | contig 17425 bp, 16 predicted proteins | sample TARA_B110000503 | Tara Oceans TARA_B110000503 (sample SAMEA4397472) | marine metagenome | biome: Polar Biome; feature: [SRF] surface water layer (ENVO:00010504); material: water (ENVO:00002006), including particulate matter (ENVO:01000060) such as... | depth 5 m | reverse complement strand
AAAGAGTTTAATGGACACTTTAGTCTTAAAAAATAAAAGTTAAGGAGCCGAAATGAAATCGGATAAATAAGAAAATTTATCAGTTAACTCACCTTTAGACGTCATTTTAGATCTTTGCAAAACGCCATCTTTATCATCATTAAAAAAAGAAGGTAAAACATTTGTAATAAACATCTCTCCAAAAGATTCACTAGCGTCTCTAGGAAGTTCACAAGGTAAATTGTCAACAGCCATAACAGTGATGGAACCAGGTTGATTATAATCAACCTCTTTGTTTGAGATAGGGTCATATCCATATATAGGATCTTTTATAGTTGAAGATCTGATAGTAGAAACAATAGGTCCATTAATATCACAACTAATATCTGCTATTAATTTAATTTTAAAATCATCTAAATTTACATCCTCAAGGGTGATTAAATTTGGAGCGTTCTTATCATAATAATGACCAGCTATAAACATATCACTCGTACTAGAAAACTTATTAAAAGTAGACTTATATTCAGATGGGTTTTTATAAAAATCAAAACGATCAAGAGTCTGGTTATCAATTCTATTATTGTAGTTTAAAACATCAATTTGAATATATACAGCTTCTTCAAATGATTTATTTAAATAATCAGAAATTGAAACTTCTTTAATTTGTAAAAAATCTAAAATTTCTTTAGCTCCAGAACCAACCCTTCCTTTACCAGTTAAAACAATTTTCATATCAGGAATTGAGATTTTAAGTAACTCAGCATTCAACTCTTTTCTATCCTTTAATTCTGAGGCTTTAGGAAGGATGAAAGAATCATTTTTTAAACCAAGTGCTCTAAATGCATTATAAGCTCCAACAACACCCGCATAGTAACCAAAGCCAATTAATCTATTATTATTTTTATCTACAATAGTTTCATGATCGAACAGTTCAATGTTATTATGTAATATTGATAGTAATAAATTTTTATTATATGCTTGTTTTTTAATAGTATGCGAGAAAAAAAAATATTTTTTGTTTGCAATTAATTTATCAATAGGAACTTCTTTAACTCCAATTAAAACATCTGCAGAAGAAACATCATCCACTACACTAAAACCTAAATCAGAATATTCTTTATCCGAATAACATCTAACATCACTAGACTGAATTAAAAATTCAACCTCAGGGTAAAGTTTTTTAGCAGCTAAGCATTTAGAAGGAGTGAAAACTACTCTTTTATCAGATGGGGTTTTACATTCTTTGATTATTCCTATTTTCATATAAATTTTTTATTGAAGCTAATTTAGTTTGATTTATATCCATGTACAAGTTTTTTGTAACTTTGACATTCATTTTTTAAAGTGTTCATTGAAATTGGGGTCGACTGGTATTGACTGCGAGTATTATAAATTAGTAAGCATGTCGCGTAATAAAATTGAGACGCGTAAAACACTATTTTAAATTTTAAACGGCGAAGATAACTACGCTTTAGCAGCTTAATCTGAATTATAGTAGGATTAGCCTTGTTCCACTAGGTGGGAATGCTAAATGTTTCCTAGGAGCCTTGGTTAATGGCGCCTAATAAGAAGCATCGTAAAAGTTAACATAGAAAACTTGGAGTTTTGACTTGTTTTTGAAACTAAAGAAACTAAGTAATATATAGATTGTTTTTAGTCATTATATTATCGAAAATTAAATAGAAACTATACATGTAGAAAGCTATTTTGTAGCTTGTTTGGACCCGAGTTCGATTCTCGGCGGCTCCACAGTAGAACCCGCAACCTTTTATGGCTGTGGGTTTTTTATTATACATAAATCCACCCCCCAAATCCAAATAAAGTATATTGCATACATAAATTGATCTTATGAAATTAAACTTATTGTCTTGTGATACCGTAAGGCCAGATAAAAGAGCTATATCCAAATGTATAGCAGAAATTTCATCTAATATTGATGAATCCCTATCTATTGAACTTACATCCATAATCTTGGAAGGAGATCCAGTAGATATTGAAATTGAAGATAAAAATTCTGGTTCAGCGTTAAGAGCTCTACGAAAACTAAATATAGATTACGAGATTATAGAATAGATAATTAAGAAATTTTGAGTAGTAAAAATAAGTAAAGAAATAATTCAATAAAAATTAACATATTATTATAAATTAGAATTTCAAAATCTTTAGGTATTAATATATTTTTGCAATTCATAACGCAATAATGAAGTACCTTATAAAAACTATAATTCTTTTTTTCTTTTTCCTGTCAATTTCAGCCCAGGAAAAATACACAATTAGTGGTTCCGTATATGATAATAGCAGCAACGAAACTTTAATCGGAACTTCCATATATTTCCCTGATTTAAATATGGGGACTAGCACTAATGAATATGGTTTTTATTCAATCACAATTCCACAGGGTACACATGCCGTAAGTCTAAGTTATCTTGGCTATGAAACAATAAGCAAGTCTATTAATTTAAATAGTAAACGTACAATAGATTTTTATTTATCTGAGGGATCTCAGAGCTTAGACGAAGTGATAATTGAAAGTAATATTGAAAAAGTTAATATTAAAACAGCTCAAATGAGCATCAATAAACTTACTTCAAAAACAATAAAACAAATACCGGTTGTGTTGGGTGAAGCAGATATTATTAAATCAATTATTCTATTGCCAGGAGTTACTTCAGCTGGTGAAGGTGCCTCAGGTTTTAATGTAAGAGGTGGCGCAGCTGATCAAAACTTAATTCTTTTAGATGAAGCAATAGTATTTAATTCTTCGCACGTATTTGGTTTTTTTTCTGTTTTTAATCCAGATGTAATAAAAGATGTTAAATTATATAAAGGCGGAATTCCATCAAAATATGGAGGCAGGCTTTCTTCTGTACTTGATATATATCAAAAAGAGGGAAATAATAAAGAATTTAAGTTAACAGGGGGTATCGGATTAATTTCTAGTAGGATCCTAGCTGAAGGGCCCCTTAAAAAAGAAAAGAGTTCATTTTTAATTGGTGGCAGATCTTCTTATGCACATTTATTTTTACCTCTAATAGACAACAATAATGAAGCTTATTTTTATGACTTAAATACTAAAGTAAATTATCGACTTAACAAAAACAATAATATCTTTTTCTCTGCGTATTTTGGAAAGGATGTGTTTGGTATAAATGATAGTTTTATAAATAAGTATGGTAATGCTGTCACAAATCTTCGATGGAATCATCTTTTTTCTGATAAATTATTCTCTAATCTATCTCTAATTTATTCAGATTATTTTTATGGATTAATTCTAGATTTTGTCGGCTTTGAATGGGATTCTGGCATCACAAATATAAATTTTAAGTATGATTTTAACCACTACTTGAAAGACAACTTTAAATTAAGTTATGGTGTAAATAATATTTATACAAAATTTAATGCGGGTGAAATATTTCCAAATAGAGATGATTCGGGAATAATACCTTTTAAATTAACAGAAAAATACGCAAATGAATTTGCTTTTTACTTAGAGGCAGATCATAATATTTCAGATAACTTTAGCCTAAAATATGGTCTGAGATTTAGTAATTTCATCCGTTTAGGGCAAGATGAATTAAATACCTATGAAAATGACAACCCGGTAATCTACAATCAACAATTTCAAAAATATGAACCTGGGACTCCCAATGGCAGTCTAAGTTATAAAAGAAGTGACATACTAAAAAGTTTTAATAATTTTGAGCCACGTATATCATTTTCGTATTTATTTAATAGTGATAGCTCTCTAAAGGCTAGTTACAATAAAATGGCACAGTATTTACATTTATTATCTAACACCTCCTCTCCTACTCCTTTGGATATATGGGTGCCAAGTGGGTCATTTATAAAACCACAACTTTTAGACCAGTATGCGCTCGGATACTTTAAAAGAATTAAAAATGGAGATTACTCATTAGAAACAGAGTTGTTTTATAAGAATATTAAAAATAGGATAGACTATATAAATGGCGCTAACTTAGTTGCTAATAACGAAATTGAAACAGTAATTTTAAATGGAAAATCTAGAGCATACGGTTTAGAGTTTATGTTTAGAAAAAGTGAAGGGAAATTAAATGGTTGGTTAGCTTATACTTTATCAAAATCAGAACAGCTCACTTCAGGAAGAAATAGTAATGAGCCAGGTATAAATAATAACAAGTGGTACAACACACCTTATGACAAAACACATGACTTATCTATAAACGCAAGTTATGAATTAAGTACAAAATGGAAATTTAGTACTAACTTTTTAATACAAACCGGGCAGCCTACTAACTATCCTGTAGGTCAATACGAATTACAGGGCTTAAATGTGCCTATTTATAATGATAATCTTAGAAATGCAGATAGGCTTCCTGCTTATCACAGATTAGATCTTTCTGCTACTCTCACTCCAATAAAGAATAATAAAAAAAGATGGCAAGGAGAATGGGTGTTTGGTATATATAATGCTTACAATAGAAAAAATGCTGCTTCAATAGCTTTTTCAAGGAATACAGAGACCTCAACAAATGAAGCTATAAAAACATCAATATTTGGTCTGGTTCCTTCAGTAACTCATAATTTTAAATTTTAAAAAATGAAAAAAATTACAATAATACTATTCAGTACATTTATGTTTTTTGGATGTGAGGATGTAATTGAAATAGAAGTACCATCAGGTGAACCAAAACTAATTGTGGACGCTTTTTTTGAAGTTTACTATAACCAAAACCCTGTGACTGCCACAACTGTTGTTAAACTTAGAGAATCAACAGATTATTTTGAAGAGCAAATACCAATTGTAACTACAGCTACAGTACTACTAAAGGATCTGACAAATAATATAGAGATTATATTTTTAGATGAAAATTTAGATGGAAATTATGAGCCTACTACAACATTTATACCTCAAAATAATATTGAGTATGAACTTAATGTTTTTTTTAACAATGAAATGTACAAATCGAGTACTAGTAAAATAATAACATCTGGTTTTTCAGAAGTATTTCAAGGAGATAGTACACTTTTTTCAGGCGAAGAAATTGAAGTAAATGTGTCAATAATGGATGATATAACCACTGATAATTATTATTTATTCGATTTTTCAAATAATTTATATTTATCAATAGAAGATCGATTTTTTAACGGTTCAAGATATAATTTTTCGTTTTTTTATCAAGAAGATGAAATAGTACTACCTGCAGATGTTACAATAAAAATGTCTGGAGTGTCAAAAGAATACTTGACATATTTCAGGGTACTTGTATCACAAAGTGGTCAAAATTCTGGTGGTCCTTTTCAAACTATTCCTTCATCATTACTAGGAAATATTGTAAATACTACAAATATTGAAAATTTTCCATTAGGATATTTTCATATTTCAGAAACAGACACCTATAATTTAAGCTTAACTGAATAATGTAGAGTCTTAAAAAGACTATTTCATACAAATTTTAAACAAAAAAAATGTTCGGACTATTCAAGAAAAAATCAGAGAAAGAAAAATTACAAGAGAACTATGAAAAACTCTTGAAAGAAGCTTACAATTTATCTACTACAAACAGAAAAATGAGCGATCAAAAAACGTTTGAAGCAGAAGAGATAGCTAAGAAAATTGAGAAACTGAATTAATATATTTTAATGAAATGGCAAAAGATAAGAAACCAGATAATGTAGTTTTCAATACCGAAACTCAAAAATACGATGCATCAATTAAAACCTATGCAACATCTGTGGGTGCACCTGTAATAACAACTACAAGTGCTATTGCTTGGAAAAATAGAAGTATTAATAAAATAAATCATAAGGTAGAAGCTAAATACTTGGAATTAAAAGCTGAGTACAACAAAATGATAGAAGAGTTTGAATATAATAAACTTATTTTTAAAGCAGAATTTACTTCAGAGCCAATTATTGGAGAAATATACCATTTATACATAAAAGAAAATGAAGAAACCTTTCTCTCTATTATAGCTCCTGATGAATGTACTTTCAATACGTTGGGCAGCTATTATTTAAACGCAGATCAAATCTGGCAAAAAATATAACTCTAGGATGTCAAAACAAAAAGAATTATCTGAGGTAGAATTGGATCGAGTTATAGAAATGGCCTGGGAAGATCGCACTCCATTTGAAGCAATCTTGTACCAGTTTAAATTAACCGAAAAAGACGTAATTAAAGTAATGCGTGGTACCCTCAAAGAATCTAGTTTTAAACGTTGGCGAAAACGTGTAAATAGTGGAGTTAGCCAAAAACATTTAAAAAAAAGAAATCCTGATATCACACGTTTTAAATGTTCCCGTCAAAAGTCGATTTCTGGAAATAAAATAAGTAAAAGGTAAATGGAATTATTTGAGGAAAAAAATACTATTTTCCCTACCATCTATGATGAAATTTTACAACGTGTTCGAAGGGTTGATCCGGTTAAATATAGTTCAACACGAAATTATATAAATGGGTCAGTCACTTACTTATCACCTTATATTTCGAGAGGAGTTATTTCAACCAAATTTATACTTTCAGAAGTTTTAAATCGCGGTTATAAACCTGTCCAAATTGAAAAATTTATTCAGGAATTAGCCTGGAGAGATTATTGGCAACAGATTTGGATAGTAAAAGGAGATAGTATAAATAAAGATTTAAAAAATAAGCAAACACCTGTTTCAAACTTCTCTATATCTAAAGTAATTGTTGAAGGCAAGACAAACATTATAGCTGTAGATAAAGCTATCAAACAATTTTATAAAACAGGTTACTTGCATAATCATTTAAGGATGTACATCGCTTCTATTGCTTGTAATGTAGCTAACAGTCACTGGAAGGTTCCAGCTAAATGGATGTATTACCATTTAAGAGATGCAGATTGGGCAAGTAATGCTTTGAGTTGGCAATGGGTTGCAGGTGCAAATTCTAATAAAAAATATATTGCCAATCAAGATAATATTAATAAATATTGTTTAACAAATCAAAAAAATAGCTTTCTAGATGTATCTTATGAAGATTTAAATAAGTTAGAAATGCCTGAAATTTTAAAAAATACACCACTTATAGAATTAAAAACTCCTTTACCTAAAAAGAAAAAAATAATTATTAATGAAACAATTCCAATATGTATATATAATTTTTATAATTTAGATTCACTTTGGAAAAAAAATGAATTAGCTAATAGAATTCTATTGTTGGAGCCCTCACATTTTGAACAGTATCCTGTTAGTCAAAAAACAATTGAATTTATCATAAACATCGCTAAAAAAAACATACCTAATATTAAGATTTATGTAGGGGAATTCAACATACTTAAAACGACTTATAATTCAGTAAAAATTTACTACAAAGAGCACCCGCTAAACAACCACTATCAAGGAATTGAAGAACCTAGAGAATGGATGTTTGATGTGAAAGGATATTACCCATCTTTTTTTTCTTTTTGGAAAAAATGTAAAAAACAGCTTAAATATTAAAATATGAATCTTAATAGATTAGAACATATATTGAACTTAAAAGGAAGTTAAAAAATGAAAAAAGAGCACATTCCACAAAAAATATGCATAGTTTGTGATCGTCCTTTTACTTGGCGTAAAAAATGGGAAAAGAATTGGAATGAAGTAAAATATTGTAGTGAACGTTGCAGAAGAAATAAATGAAAAACATAAACTTAATTTTTCCACATCAATTATTTGAAGATTCACCACTTTTTAAAACTAAAGCTGCAGTCTATCTAATTGAAGAATACTTATTTTTTAAACAATATCCATTCCACAAACAAAAAATAGCTTTCCATAGAGCCACAATGAAAACATATGCTGACTTTATTAAAAAAGAGAGAAATATTGAAGTGCTCTATATTGAATCAAAAGAAGAAATATCAGACATTAGACTATTCATTTTAGAATTAAAACGTCGAGGAGTTGAACACATTAACTATATTGACCCTACAGACAATTGGCTACAGAGCAGACTAGAAAAGTCATGTGTAAAAAGTAATATTTCAACTACCGTATATGATTCACCTTTATTTTTAAATACAAAAGAAGATTTATCTAGTTTCTTTCGAGGGGATAAAAAAAAATATCACCAAACTACCTTTTATACCGAGCAACGTAAAAGACGAAATATTCTTATCGAATCTGATGGAAAACCAACTGGTGGAAAATGGACTTTTGATACTCAAAATAGAAAAAAATACCCTGCTAAAAAGACACCACCGAGCATTCAATTTCCTGATGCAAATCATTACTATGAAGAAGCAAAAAAATATGTAAAAATTCACTTTTCTGAGCACCTTGGAAATTTAACTGAGTATTCATTATACCCAACAAATTTTGAGGATACAAATGTCTGGTTACATAATTTTTTTGAACAACGTTTTACGGAATTTGGTGTGTATGAAGACGCAATAGTAGCTGAAAATTCTATTTTAAATCATAGTGTTTTAACTCCAATGTTAAATGTAGGTCTAATTACACCTCAAATAATTATTGATCGTTGCTTGACATATGTAAAAGAAAATAATATACCAATTAACTCAACAGAGGGTTTTGTACGACAAATTATAGGATGGAGAGAATTTATAAGAGGCATTTATGTGTCCAGAGGAAGTGAGGAAAGGACAAGAAATTTTTGGAAATTTAAAAAGAAAATTCCAGCTTCATTTTATAACGGCACTACCGGTATTACACCTATCGATCAAACGATTAAAAAAGTAATACAATCAGGTTATTGTAATCATATAGAACGATTAATGATTTTAGGTAATTTCATGATGCTATGTGAATTTGACCCAGATGAAGTTTACAAATGGTTTATGGAGTACTTTATTGATTCTTATGACTGGGTAATGGTACCCAATATTTATGGCATGAGTCAATTTTCTGATGGAGGATTGATGGCTAGTAAGCCCTATATAAGCGGGAGTAATTACATAATAAAAATGAGTAACTACAAAAAAGGGGAATGGCAAGAAGTTTGGGATGGGCTTTTTTGGAGGTTTATGCATACCCAACGGAATTTCTTTTTATCAAACCCTAGACTCGGAATGTTAGTAAGAATGTTTGACAAAATGCCACAAGAAAAAAGAGAGAATCATATTAAAAATGCAGAAAAATATTTACAAACTTTGGAATTATAATTATATCTGTTTTCAATATGGTTTATAGCTATATCTAAATATTTCATTAAACAATAACTCACTTAATAATAAGGTATTTAACTTCTATAAAAGATATTAATTAAAATTATTTTTCTAATTAATATTTGTTTTCATAAATTTATAATCAAATTACAGATTAACTATTTGTTTAAAATTCAAAAATTATGACTCTTATTAATAAAGTAATATTAGTGCTTAGCATATCATTATGCTTTTCATCTTGTGAAAACAAAAATTCGATACCAACACAAACTTTTGCTGATTTAGATTTAAAAAGAGGTGATTTATTATTGTGTGGAGATCCAAACTTTGGTGAGGTAAGTTTTTCTTTATCATGCAGGTATGATCTTCGCGAGACTTTTAACTTAGGCTTATCTTTAATTCACTCATTTGAATATGCAGAGGCTGAAAAAGCATTTGTTAGTATTTTAGATCAAGATTCAGAATGTTTAATGGCATATTGGGGTACTGCAATGAGTATTTTAAACCACCCTTTGTCACTTAAACAAAATTCAGAGTCACTCAAACGAGGAGAAGCGCTTTTAAAAGTTGCACAGACATTGACTCCAAATAACGATCGTGAGAAAGATTATATAGATGCTGTTAGTATTTACTTCAAAGATTGGCAAACTTTAGATACAAAAACTAGAAAAGCAAAGTATGAAGGTAAGATGGAAGAATTATACAATAAGTACCCAGGTGATGTAGAAACTGCTGTTTTTTATTCTTTGGCTATACTTGCTACTGCTGATTTAAATGATAAGACATACAGTAAACAGAAAAAATCAGGTAAAATATTAGAAGATCTATTCAAAACAAATCCTAATCATCCAGGAATTGCACATTATATAATACATAACTACGATTCACCTGAGCTTGCTAATTTAGCTCTTACTACTGCACGTCAATATGCGGTTATTGCACCTGCGTCAGCACACGCTCAACATATGCCATCGCACATATTTACGCGTCTAGGACTTTGGGATGAATCAATCAAATCAAATATAGACTCTGCAAACTCTGCAGTATGCTATGCTGAGTCAGTAAACCCTAATGCAAGTTGGGTAAGCGAAATACATGCAATAGACTATCTAGTATATGCCTATCTTCAATTGGGAGATAACGCTAAAGCGCAGTTAGAAATGGATAAAGTAAAAGAAATCAAAGAAGTATTTCCTGAAGATCATTTTGCATCAGCATATGCATTAATTGCAATACCTTCCAGGTTAGCTATAGAAAATAAAAATTGGGAATTAGCTACCAAACTTGAATTACCAAAAACTAAGTTAGATTGGAACAAAGCGGATTGGCCAAAAGCTATTCTACACTTTTCAAGAGCTTTAGGATTTGCAAATACTGGAAACCCTTCAGCAGCTAAAAAAGAGTTAGATATCTTAGTTTCTCTTAGAGATCGTTTAACTAGCGCAAAAAACAGTTATGAATCTGGGCAAGTTACGATTCAAATAGAAGCCATTAAGGCTTGGATAGAGTATTCTAAAGGTAACTCTGAAGAAGCAATTGCATATATGAAAGTAGCTTCTAACTTAGAAAGTAAAACTTCTAAAGCTGCTGTTACTCCAGGTGAAATTATACCAGCTGATGAACTATTAGCAGATCTGTACTTAGCTTTAAATAAACCTAAAGAAGCGCTTGAAACATACAAGATAAATTTAAATGGACATCCGTCTAGATTTAATGGAATTTATGGGGCTGCAAAAGCTGCCCAAAACCTTAATGATATTGAGCAAGCAACTTACTATTTCGAAGAATTAATTAGACTAAGTGTAAAAACAAATAGCACTCGCCCAGAAGTTTCTGAGGCAAAAGATTTTTTAGCAATTTAGAAAACAGTTAATACAAAAGATGTTTAGAATTCGTTTAATATATTTATGCTTCATACTGATTGGGTTGTCATCATGTAATCAGGATTCAAAAAAACAACTTCCAATTTATAATCCTGTAGATTTCAAACCAAAATTAGTCGATAAAAGTGTAAGAAATGTAAGTAAAAATCATACTGTAGCCGATTTTAGTTTAACTAACCAGAATGGAAATAATATAACTAATAAAGATTATGAAAATAAAATTTATGTAGTTGACTTTTTTTTTACGAGTTGCCCAAGTATTTGTCCTATTATGACTAATAATATGGTTAAAATACAGAATGAATTTATTAATAGTGATGATATAATGTTATTATCTATGTCTGTGACTCCAGAAATAGATAATGTCCAAGTTCTTAAAAAATATGCTATAGAAAAAGGTGTAAATGATTCTAAATGGAATATTACAACAGGACCTAAGAAACACATTTATGAGTTAGCAAGAAAAAGTTATTTTGCTGTAGTTGAACAAGGAGATGGAGGTCTTCAAGACTTCATACATACTCCTAATTTTATTTTAATTGATACTAAGAAACAAATACGGGGTATTTATGATGGTACTGATGAAAATGAAATTTCTAGGTTATTAGCAGATATCAAGATTTTAAAAGGTTAGTTTTTGAAAATTGAAAACAACTAAAAATACCAGAAATAGTTTAGCAAAATGAAAAAAACTACACTAAGTTATATTTTCTCAATTTTTATTATTTTCTCTTGTGTAAATGAAGCGTCTACAGATGAAATAAACTCATCCTCTACACCAAGCACTTCAGATAATAAAATTATGCCATTAGGAGCTTCTAGAGTAGACGCTAATAGACCCTACTTTGAAAGCTACAGATATGAATTATGGAAACTTCTACTAAATAGTGAATTGGAATTTGATTATGTTGGTACTCAAAATGATAATTCAGATTATCCTCAATATTTAGGTGAAACATTTGATATTGATCATGAAGGAAGAGGTGGATGGACAGCTGAAGGTATTTTATCTGAAATGGATAATTGGTTAGATAACACGGATATTCCAGACATAGTTTTGTTTAGTGCACCAGGTGGAAATGATGCATTAGATGGTGTGGATTACAATACGATTATTTCAAGTGTAAATTCTATCATTGATATTTTACAAAATAGGAACCCAAATATTACTATTATTATTGAAAGACCAGCACCAGTGCACTCTTCTCTTATGACTGGTTACATAAATGACTATTTTGTTCAGTTAGAAAATGATATCGAAGATCTCTGCTTAAATCAAACAACTTCTTCCTCACAAGTGACTTACGTTGATATGTTTACTGATTTTATTGATGATTATTTAGCTGATGACTTACACTATAATCAAGATGGGGCTCAATTTGTTGCAAATAAATACTATGATGTTTTAATTGATATACTACAATAATATTATTATTATTCACATTCAGAATTTAATCTATATAAATAATAAGGGTTAGGACCATCAAGATATACCTTGCCTCCATCACATTCAAATGTAAGTGGGGCAACTAATTCATTTCCAAAATGCAAATCAACTATTAAAGTATCATTTTCAAATGTGTAAGGGTTAGTTCCAGGAATATGATTTCCATCTCCTGCTTCATATGTATTGTATAAAGATTCACACTCTCCTTCACTACAATAAAAAGTATAGCGCACACCATCTTCATAGAGGTACATTGTGTTTAGATTATTGTTTTCAAAAGTCCATTTCCCTTCAATTGAATAATATGGAGCAGGAAGATTTTCTGAATCTTTTTCACAACTAAATAAAGTGAAAACAGAAAGAGTTATTAAGAGTACGTTTTTCATAATTTTATTATTTTTAACAAAGTTGCAATATTTATGTCAAACAACTTTCACGCTGTGCAGTGAAATCTTATTTTTTAACTAATTTGATTTAAATTATTATTTGAAATCTCAATTGCTTTTTTAATTAATAAAACTTTTTTATAATTAGTTTCTGTTATATCAAAATACACATACATTCTTCTTAAAGATGATCCTATCCCATCAATACTTAAAAATGCTTCATTAGATAATTCTTTATTTGATATTTCTGGATTTTCTAAGAGGATATTTAATACTACCCAATCTGTTTTGTTGAGTTTTTTATTAATATATGATTCAATTTTATTTTTATTTAAACTGTAATTCTTTGATTCAATTATTAAATTTAATTTTTCTTTTCTTTTTAAATTATCAATTTCACTTAACAAAGTCTTTAAAGACATTATATTACTAAGATTCCTTTTTCTAAATATAATTATGGATATTGATACAAGAATTAACATTAATAAAACAATTAAATAAATTTTGTATTTATATTTATTTTCAAGAACATCTTTTTCTTTATCCCTTATTGCATTATTTATATCAATTTGATCCTGATAATTATTTTTAATTGTTTGTTTTATAATAAATATTCTATTCTTTTCTAATTGAATATTATCATTAAATTTAGATTTTTTCTCAATCATTAATAGTGCTAAATCTGTTTGATTATTATACTTGTAACAATTATATAATAATTCATATAATTCAACTTTAATTTCATTACTAGTTTGTTTTGTAATTAATTTTAAAATATTTTCTGCTTCTATAAGAGCTTTTGAAGGATTTGAATTATAAGTTATATTAGATTTCAATATTAGTGACTGAATGATATTTGAATTATTATTTAATTTGTAATTAATCTGTAAAGATTTTTCTAAGTATTCTAATGCTTTGATTTCATCATTAATTTTGTTATAAGATTTTGCCAATAGTAAATAACATTTTGCTATATCATATTTATTATTGGTATGATTAAATTCTTTTATTGCTTTTTTCGAATAATCAATTGTTAATTTGAAATTTTTTAATTTATAATAAACTTCCGCTTTATTCGAAAGTATATACCCTAGTTGATTTTTTTTAGACACCTCATTAACTATGCAAATAGTTTCGGCTTCATTGTAATAATCTATAGCTAAATCTAATTCATTAAGTATACTATAAATTTCTCCAATTTTCGCTAACAAGCGAGCTTCAGATGTTTGTAAGTTTTCTTTTTTTATAAATTTTAAGGATTCATTAAAGGATGTAAATGCCTCTAAATATTTTTTTTGCTCTAGGTATATATTACCTAAATTTGACTGAATTACTGCAAGATTTTTTGGTTCATTAATTAATTTAAATAATCCTATAGATTGATTTAATACTTCCGAAGATTTATTTAAATCTCCTTTAATATAATAGGCATAAGATCTTTCATTTAATGCAGATGCCATTTCCTTTGTAATATTCTTTTCCTCAGCTAATTTATAATGATATTTAGTTATTAATATTACAGAATCAGGCTTTGCATAAGTATTATTATAATAATAATTTTGAATTGATTTAAATCTTAAGGAGTCTGAATTATTAACATCAGTCCAAATCAATTTTAATGTGTCGGAGGGTGTTTGTGCAAATGATGTATTTTCATTACTCAATATGATAATTGAGATCAATAGTATTTTGAAACTTATCTTTGAATAATCTCTTTTAATATTATTATAAAACATATATCGAAGTTAGACAATAAAAAAAATAGTTTCACGACTATGAATGAAATATAAATCTTTACCGAAAAAAAAATAAGCGTTTAAAAGCAGTACTTTTTTGAATAAATTAAAGCGTTTATTTAATAATTAATTTTGAAGTGGAAACTTTACCTTCAACAATTACTTTTACAAAATACATACCTGGATCTAGAACACCTATGTTTAAATAATCTGAATTTAGATTCTTATTTAAAACTAATCTTCCATTTACATCATATAATTTAACTTGTTTCTCACCATTAACCATTGTTTGAATTGTAATACCATCTGAATTTGTCGGATTTGGGAAAATTCTCATTTGTAATTGATCAAAATTTGGATTAGATAAAACATCTGTTGTAAACTTTCCATACCATGAATTACCCTCAGAACCAACATTCCTCAAGTACATAGTTGTTTCTGTTCTATTTAAAACTTGATATTGTTGGTTATTTAATGCTGTATAAAAACCTAATCCACCATTACTATCAAAAGTAATTGTTTCTGTACTTGCTCCTTCAGTACTTAATACAAAACTATCTGAATAATCAGATTTTGGATAATTATAATATTCGTTAAACTCATTGTCTGCCGAGTAACTATTATTGTTAGTAGGGTCAAAAGCTACATCAATTTCTGGTTTTTTACCCGTTATGGTACCATCACTACCAGTATCGGCTTCCATAATAGATTGACCACTTATACTAGTACCGTAAAAATTAAATCTATCATCATAAAGGCCATTAGTTGATGCATCCTCATTTGGAGCAGAGTTCCACCATTCAGCGCTAAAAGAACCGCTTGGCCCTACTCCTCTGTAACCAGAAACCTCAGTTTGCAATCTCCAAGTCCCTGACTCTAAAAAAGTAATTAAATCCTCATTGGTTCCATTTCCTCCTTGATTTCCATAAATCTCTTGTACAACATAAAAAGATTCTTTTTTTGTTCTGTCTCTGTTGACTATACCCCAGTACTCTTCATTTGCAAAATTATCATATGCAACACTTACAGGAAAACCACCTGTATCTTGTGAGTTTGGATCACCAGCTTTCCACCATTCATCGCAAAACTCAAATAAAGTAATACCAGCACAAAGGTCAGAATAACTTATAACTGTGTTTAAAATATGTTCAGTAGCTAAAGCCTGCTGTGGTTCATTCTCAGCTTGAGAATTATTATTATAACTATCTGCACCAGATTCAGAAATATACATAGCTTTATCTGTTAAACTTGCCAGCTCTGTAATTGCACCTGTAGTACTTAAGAACCTATATATATTCATTCCCCATACATCAACACTAGGACAGCTATTTATTACATCAATTGATGGAACCTCTCCATTTCCTGTACTAACTGGATGATTAGGGTCAATAGTTTTAACATTAGCAGCAGCAGATTCTAATAAATTATACCAATTTTGAATATTACCACCAAACCATTCAGGGTGATAATTAAACTCGTTACCAAATTCCCACATTAAAATAGCAGGATGATCTTTATACTGATTAACATACCAAGTATAACTATTTTCATTTAAGTGCATAATTATTTTAATACCTGCCTCAGCAAAAGCATCTAATTCAGCAACATTAGTAATCATTGAATAGGTTCTAATAGTATTGACATTTGCCTCAACTAATAATGGAATATCATCTACATAAGAAAAACCAGATGTTTCACCATTTCCTTCTCCTCGCGCGTAACAAATACCATTTATTCTATATTCATCTCCATCAACATATATTTTTCTATCTTCAACTGAGACAACTTGACTAAATATCTCTATTGTAGTAAATAATAAAACAAAAAAAGGTGTTTTCATAATTTGATAATTTAACTTTTAATATATTTTAATAAAATATTAATAACTACTGCCTAAATTTAGGTTAAAATTATAAAATACAATCTAGTTAATTATTGAGTTATACTAAAAGACAAAGTCAATAATTATATATATATCATTGATAAACCAAAAACTTAATAATATCTATAACATTTATTGATATAATATAAAATATATCTAAAAATTAACTAAATCGTTATAGTTAATTTAATAAATTTCCTGATTGACATATTTAAAAATGGTAAAGTATTGTATAAGGAATACCTAATGCAATTAATTAATCATTAATTTTACACTTATGAAAACAAAAAAAGAAATAGTTAAAGATTGGCTTTCCAGATATACAGGAATTAAATTAGAAGCTTTTGGAGAGTTTATTTTACTAACTAATTTCCAAAAGTACGTAGATGAATTTGCACATATTCACAAAGTTGAAGTTGATGGAGTAGATAAAAATATGCCTTCTGCTACTTGTAATAATATTACAATAATAAACTTTGGAATGGGAAGTCCAAACGCTGCAACCGTAATGGATTTATTAATTGCAATTAAACCTAAAGCTGTTTTATTTTTAGGAAAATGTGGAGGATTAAAGAAAAGAATTGGAATTGGTGATTTTATTTTACCTATAGGAGCAATAAGAGGAGAAGGAACATCTAATGATTATTTTCCTATAGAAGTTCCAGCAATGCCTTCATTCTCATTACAAAGAGCAATATCTTCAGCATTAAAATATAAAAAAATTGATTATTGGACAGGTACAGTTTTTACTACCAATAGAAGAGTTTGGGAATTTGATAATAAATTTAAAAATTATTTAAAAAAAGTTAGAGCTTATTCCATTGATATGGAAACTGCTACATTATTTACTGTTGGATTTCATAACAGAATACCTATAGGTGCTCTTTTACTTGTTACTGATCAGCCTATGGTTCCTGAAGGGATTAAAACTCAAGTAAAAGACAATGTTAATTCTGCATTATTTGACAAAAAACATTTAATACTTGGAATAGATTCTCT
>TARA_B110000503_G_scaffold26735_2_pt1 | contig 17427 bp, 11 predicted proteins | sample TARA_B110000503 | Tara Oceans TARA_B110000503 (sample SAMEA4397472) | marine metagenome | biome: Polar Biome; feature: [SRF] surface water layer (ENVO:00010504); material: water (ENVO:00002006), including particulate matter (ENVO:01000060) such as... | depth 5 m | reverse complement strand
TGTTCATCATAGGTACCGCCATAGGTGAGCCATTCTTCAGGGGTTGCAGCGGCATTAAGTAATCGCTGCGAATCAATGTCGGCAAATTTTGCTGGGTCACTACCGCAGGCCGTCAGTAGTAAAGTGGACAATAAATAAGTTGCCAAAGTAAAGAATTTCATTGAACTCATGGTTAATACCCTCTTTATTTTCTAATTATTTTAACGAAGTATACACCGGAAATTACCCACAAAACGATAGGGATAATATTGTTATTTTATAGGCATCTTACTATCCGAAAAAACTTGTCTGGCCCATTCAAGCGAAAACAAAAAGGAGGACGGTAGCCTCCTTTTTGTTTCTTATCAAATCGCTACTATCAGTGTTCGGTAGCAGCCTTAGCACCACTGGGAATACGTATATTGTCGACCAACTCTTCTACAGACTGCGGAGGCTTAGCCGTTACGCGACTTACGCTGATGGCAATAGCAAAGTTTAGTAGCATCCCTATGGTGCCAATGCCCTCTGGTGAAATACCCCATAACCAATGTTCAGTATTGTTGAGTTCAGGCGCGACAAATTTAAAGTAAGCAATGTAGGTGAAGGTAAACACCAGACCAACTAACATACCTGCTATAGCACCTTCTTTGTTGGCGCGTTTTGAGAAGATACCTAATAGCAGAGCCGGGAACAGGGAAGCTGCGGCAAGGCCAAAGGCAAATGCGACCACTTGGGCGACAAACGCCGGTGGGTAAATACCAAACAACCCCGCAATGCAGACTGCCACAGCCGCCGCCATTCGAGCATATAGCAGTTCTTGTTTTTCAGTTATTTTTGGTAACAGCGTTTTCTTTAGCAGATCATGAGAGATTGCACTGGAGATGACCAATAATAAGCCCGCCGCAGTAGAGAGCGCGGCAGCTACCCCGCCAGCGGCTACCAGGGCGATGACCCAGCCGGGAAGGCCGGCAATTTCGGGGTTAGCAAGGACCATAATGTCTCGATCGATATACACTTCATTGGTCGATTCGGTGGGCTGATTACTCAAAAGTCGCTCACGATGCACGCCAGTGTTACCGTCAAATGATGGTTTAATCGGCGATAAGGCGGCGCCTGCGCCATACTGCATAATGCCGTCATTATTTTTATCTTGCCAAGCAATCAGACCGGTGGACTCCCAGTTGCCAAACCACTCTGGGGCATCCGCGTAGGCAGTATTGTGCACAGTGTCAACCAAGTTTAGTCGTGCAAAGGAAGCCACGGCCGGTGCGGTGGTATAAAGGATCGCGATAAATGCCAATGCATAGCCGGCGGAGAGGCGTGCATCTGAGACCTTGGGTACGGTAAAGAAACGAACCAACACATGGGGTAGTCCCGCTGTACCGAACATGAGTGCTGCGGTGATTGCAAATACGTCGATAGTTGACTTGCTACCTTCGGTGTACGCACTAAAGCCTAAATCTAATAGCACACCATCCAGTTTTTGTAACACCGAAAGTCCCGAACCATCATTGACCTCAGAACCAAATCCCAACTGTGGGATAGGGTTGTCGGTGATCATTATGGAGATAAAAATAGCGGGTACCATGTAGGCAAAAATCAATACGCAGTATTGGGCAACCTGCGTGTAGGTGATGCCTTTCATACCACCAAGTACTGAGTACATAAATACCACGGCCATACCGATAATAACGCCAGTGCTAACCTCTACCTCGAGAAAGCGCGAGAATACGATGCCCACCCCACGCATTTGGCCAGCGACATAGGTAAAAGAAACAAAAATCAAACAGATGACTGCAACAATGCGGGCCGTCTGAGAATAATAGCGTTCACCGATGAAATCAGGCACGGTAAAACGTCCAAACTTGCGCAGGTAAGGCGCTAGTAACAAGGCTAAAAGCACATAGCCGCCGGTCCAGCCGAGCAGGTACACAGAGCCATCTCGGCCAATAAAAGAAATAATGCCAGCCATAGAGATAAATGATGCCGCGCTCATCCAGTCAGCGGCGGTCGCCATGCCATTGACCAAGGGATGCACACCGCCACCGGCAACGTAAAAGTCCTTGGTTGAGCTTGCTCGAGACCAGATAGCGATTCCAGCGTAGAGCGCAAAGGATAACCCAACAAATAGATAAGTTAGCATTTGCGTACTCATGATTGAGACTCCTGATCTGCGTCATTCTCATCACCAACGCCAAACTGGCGATCTAGCAGTTTCATCTGTCGAGCGTAGACGAAGATAAGCGCCACAAAAACATAAATGGCGCCTTGCTGCGCAAACCAAAAACCAAGTTTGAAGCCGAACACTGAAAATTGATCGAGCCAATCGGCTAGAATAATGCCGCAGCCGAAAGATACCGTGAACCAGACCACTAGAAGCTTGGCGAGGAGTTTTAAATTAGCTTTCCAGTAGTTTTTTTGATTGTCGATCTGGCTGACATCGCTGGCTTGCTTAGTGTGTTCGTCGCTGTTCATCCTAGCTCCTCATTCGTTAGCAATAATACCGGTGCCTTAAAAACTTTTCTTATGCTTCTCTCAGTGTATCGGTGATAAGCCGAAATTCTAACGGATTACAGTGTTTATGTTGGATATAAATCCTTGAGTCCATGTCCGGCGCTTTTAGCCTGATTAGTTCCTCGACTAAAAGTGGATTGCTTTCTTAAGTGACGCAGTAATTGGTCAATATCTAGCGCCTCGGAATCACCCATAATACCTTGATACAGTTGTCGATCAAGCTGTTCAAATTGTTGCTGAATAGCCGTATCTTGCAAGCTTACAGCAAGCGCTTTCAAGGTGTTTGGAGGCCGCTCAGAAAATAATGTTTTACCCCAAATTAAAATAGCATCACGCATGGCCATATAGTCATCATTTTTGGCAGCATCCTCTATAGCTTTTAGCTGCTGTTTTAGCGTCAGTAGGGCAGAGTGCTCTGGCTTCGATGTTATTTGAGTTTTATCTCTGGGCCCTTGATTCTTTTGTCTCATCAACAAAGCCACAATAACTACAATAAGTAGCGCATTAAGCGCTAGAGAAATGGTTTTCAACGCTGAAGGTTCTGGCTCGGTCGCAATACTGCTGCCGGCGACACTAGGGTTATTAGAAATTGCTTTCAGACCTATTAGATTGGTCTGGTCATCCACTGAGCTTGTGCTAGGTAAAACCTGAATAGTCGTTGCAGGCAGGCGAGAGATCTGCTGTTGTTGTTGGTTAATATCCCACCAGCGCAATTCAATAGCAGGAAGCGTTATTTCTCCGGGTTGATTTGGGACCAGCGCCAAAGATTCAACTCTTATTGAGTTCAAACCGTCACTAGAGAGCGTTTGACTAAGCTGAGGCTGGTCGGGATAAATACGATAATCTTGACTCTGCGGGACTTCTAAGGGGGTAATCTGAGCGCTACTTAAACCTTTAGCCGTTATGGTGATGGTGCGAGTGATAGGCTCACCAACGGTGGCATTCTCCAGATCACCACTCCATCGTTGCTCAAGCTTGACCTCACTGCTGGGCATCCAGCCGCTCGCATCAGCTTGTGCGGGCTGTGCTAACACGTCTACGGTTATGGCTTCGGTGTCTCTAAAGACTTGGTTGCCACGGTTATTGAATACGCCAAATTGACTGCGGCTGTTGACCTCATAGGCACCAAAGCGCAGTTTTGGGACATCTACGGTGCCAACACTCTTGGGCAGTACAGCGTACTTAACTTCTAGTACCAAATAGTTTCTGCCATTGAGAACTTTTTGATAGGTTGTATCACCAAGGCGGTGAAGTATGACGTTATTTATTTTTAGTTCTGAAAGACTGTAGTCGCGCAAATTGATCGAGGTGTAGAGCCTATGGGTCAGGATGATTTGTTGATTAACATAGACTGTTTCACGGTCAACCAAAGTTTCGGTATAAATGGGTTGGCTACCCGGATTCGCAGCTGTTGGATTGGCCGGAGCTGCCCGAACTCGCAATTCTACGGCATTACTGACGTCACCTTTAAAACTGATCGATGGAATTAGCAACATACCCGCTCTTTTCGGCCGTAATTGTAGGGTCCAAGCGGTAAATGATTCAGTCTTGCCGTTACTTCTGGAATAGCTTTGTTGCCGGTTGTTAGACAGAATCTCAAAGTCGGTTGCTAGGCCGGCGAAGTCAGGCTCACCAGTAAGGACTTGACCGTCATAGCGGATTTCTAGGCTTAGTGTTTCGTTAGTATCCAGCACGGAACGGTCGACCTTGGTACTTAGCTCTGCCCAACTGAGTGCGGGAGACAGACTTAAAATAAGGCTAATGAGTAAAGTAGCGTTTTTGAAATACAAATTCATTTACCAGCGCTCTTGATTGTTGGGTGGTTTGCGTTGTCGATTTTGTTGCCGAGACTGATAGCGAAACTTTGCCCGCAGCAGGCCGCCCGGATCGTCAGGAATACGGCGAAGCATCTTTTCGATATCTTGTTGTTCTTGTTTTTCCTCATCGCTTAACTCGTCCAGTGCAGCCTCTGCTGCAGCTTCTTCAGCGTCTTTTTCCGCCTGTTCTAGTGCCTTCTCATCAGCTATTTTTTCTTGCTCAGACTTTTCTGAATCAGGCTTTCCCTTCTTCTCTTTGTCTTGTTGTGACTGATCTTGACTCTGCGAATCTTGGTTCTTTTGTTCTTGATCCTGACCCGATGAATCCTGATTTTGCTGTTCTTGGTCCTGCTGTTCTTGATCTTGATCCTGGCTCTGCTGATTTTGTTGATCTTGATCCTGTTGCTGATCTTTGAGTTGTTCTACTAATGCACGGTTAGCAATGGCATCTTGCATATCCGGATCTAAACTCAAGGCCCTATCATAAGCATCAATAGCCCCTTGCAGATCACCATCTTGGGCCAATGCATTACCGCGGTTATAGTGTCCCTGCGCGGTGTCATTATTTAAAAAACTAGTGGTTGCTTGCTCAAAATCACCTGCTTTGTAGGCAGCACTGCCACGCCACATTGGATCTTCGAAGAGATCCTGAGCAGTCTCATAATCCCCGCGACTTAGAGCCTCTGCTGCCCGTTGGTTGGGGGTTTTCCACAAATCTTTCCATTCAAATGCTTGTGCAGGTTGGGTGTTAAATGCCAAGGGGAGTAAAAGTACGGCGACTAGGGTGCCTTTGCGAAAGCTTAACAATACAACGGGTAGCAAAAGTAACACCAACCAAAAGCCTTGGTCGTCCCAAAGGTCAAAAGACCGATCAGTCTCACGGGTGTTATCGGGGAAGATGGAGTCCATAGCGATTAACAGTGCGTCGACATCACTATCATCGGCACTCAGCGTCTGATAGATACCGCCGTTGCTAGCGGCTAGTTGTTGTAGTGCGGTGACGTTTAGTTTTGCAACCACCATATTACCATTGGCTTGTTTTGCAAAGCCTCCAGCACCGGTAGGGATGGGCGCACCCTGCGGAGTGCCAACGCCGAGAATCGACAGACGGAAGTCTCCCTGCTGTGAAATAATGGGTGTGAGTTCGCTCAGTGCGGATCTATGAATACCATCACTAATTAATAAGATATCCGCCTGCTGATAACCACCAGTGACGGCTAGATCAACCGCGCTGGCCAGCGCCTCTTCAACATTACTGCCATATTCAGGTAATAAACTTGGCGCCAGCACGGGCACTATACTGACTATAGTATTACTGTCTTCAGTTAGCGGTGAAACAGTATGTGCATCACCACCGTAGACGATTAAACCAGCCACTCCCTCTGTTCGTCGCGTTAAAACATCAATGAGTTTATAGCGAGCACGCACCAGACGGCTGGGCGAAATATCTTCGGCTAGCATAGATGGTGACAAATCGAGCACTACTACTAGGGCTGCATCCTGCTTGTAAACTGGTTGGGGTAGTTGTTGCCAGGTTGGACCGGCCAGACTCAGGCAGCAGATGATCCATGCCAAAATAACAATACTCAACAACCAAGTACTACTGAGAGCTTTTTTACTCTCAGAGCCTTGCATTAAGAAAGGTAGAAGTTCCGGGTTGATGATATTTTCCCAGCTACCGGCGCTGCGTTTGCGCCAGCTATAAAAAGCCACCACAGCAGCCACAGGAAGAAAGCCCGCGAACCACCAGGGTCGCAGAAAGTGAAAGTTATTACTCAGCTCAATTAGATTCTCAAACATAGGGTTAACGCGTTTCCCCCCTGCGACGATTAGCAGCAAAAATAATCAGGCTTAGCGAGAAGGCCGCGCCGAGAGGCCAATGAAATAAAGTGGCTACTGGACGTATTGTTTCTGCATCCTGTTCAATAGGCTCCAATTTGTTGAGCTGCTCATATATTGACGCCAATTCTTGTGGGTCGCGCGCTCGGAAATATTGGCCACCGGTAGTTCGGGCAATTTTGATGAGAGTTTGCTCATCTAAGTCTGCGCTGGGATTGACCGTGGTGCGACCAAACAAACCGCGCTGCTCTTGGCGCTCTGCGCCTATCCCTATGGTATAGATTTTAACTTTGGCACGTCGAGCAAGGTCAGCCGCTTCATCAGGTTGGAGAGCGCCAGCGTTATTAGAGCCGTCTGTGAGTAGAATTAATATACGGTGATCTGCAGGGCGATCTTGCAGCCGTTTTACGGACAGGCCAATGGCATCGCCTATTGCCGTTCCGTTGCCAGCAAAGCCAATCTGCGCTTCAAGTAAAAGCGTCTGCATAGTTGCTCGGTCAAAGGTCAGAGGTGTTTGCAGGTAGGCCTTTTCGCCAAACAGAACCAGACCTAATCGATCTCCAGCCCGTTCTACAACAAAATCGCCCACCACTGCTTTGACGGCTACCAGACGATCAACTGCTTGACCACGAATGACCATATCTTTGCGTTCCATGCTGCCAGAGATATCTACTGCAATGAGGATGTCACGACCCGCGGTGGGCAGTGCTACGGGCTCTCCAATATAAACGGGCCGTGCAATTGCCAGTAGCACACTGACCCAACACAGCGTTAATAAGGTCATTAACAGCCGGTTACGCCAGGTGGTCATGGTTAGTGATGCCGGTTCAACCGCGGCGGCGGCTGCGAGCATGGGTGCGCGCAGAGCTCGGATATGGATCTCTGCCGGTTTTCGCAACCAGCGGTAAATGAAGGGCAGAGGTGCTAGGGCTAACGCCCATGGCCAAATAAGGCTCAACATGATGTCATAGCCTCCAATTTACTCTGTGAATGATGCTTTTTGATCCAGATCGCCGCGCTGACCAGCAACTTTTCAAGAAGCTCATTACTGTTTTGTACGGTAGCGTCTTTCCCATAGAGTATGGAATTTAAGTCAGCCGGTAAGTCTTCAAAAATAGGAACATTACAGCTAAGTTGCAAAAATTCGACAAAGCGAGTGATGTCGCGACTACTAACGTTCTTTTCTGGATAGGCGCTATTGATTGTCTGCTTAAGAATTTCAAACACCAACACCAATTTTTGATTAGACGTGAAGTCTGGTTGAGTGGTGATTTGCCCCAGTTTGAGTGCGGCCTGACGACGATAAAGATTGGCTCGGTAGCGTTTGATCAGTTGCAACCCAGCCCATCCAAAAATACCCGTAGCCAAGATAATTAACACCCACCAGCCCGGTGCTAGTGGCCACCAAGAAATGGGTTCAGGTAATTGAATGTCGCGAAGTTGCGCTAGGGAATCGGCTTGCATCATTAACGACTTCTTCGACTACTGCGTCTTTTGCCATAGGCACGTCGCAGTACATTAATAACGCTATCATCGGTGTTAAATGGCAGTAGGCCTGCAGACAGTTTTTCACTCATTTTACGCAAGCGCATACTGCGGTCGACGAATGCTTGCTGAAAGCGCTCACGCAATTGGGAGTTGCTCGTGTCAAGTAGCGTTTGATGCAGACCATCACTAACTGCATATAGCGACGGTGGCGGCAGTTGTTTTTCAATATCGTCAAACACATGACAGAAATTGAGGTTAGCGTGGCGTGCCAGTTCAAATAGATGACGCTCGCAGTCGTCGTTTAGGTCGTGAAAATCACTGACGATAAACAGGGTGCTGCCGGGGAGTACAAAACGCCGAGATTCCTCAAGAATCTCGGCAAGACTGTAGCGGTCAGTATCCGATTTATCACTGTCTTTCAGATGGAGTAATTTGACGCTGTAGTCCTGTAGGCCATGAATAAACTTCAGGACAGCGTGGTGGCTGCGTCGAGGTTTGACGTCCATTTGTTCTTGCTGTCCAAAGATTAAGCCGCCGGCTCGATCATTCGCGGACAATCCGGCCCAGGCTAGGGCTGCAGATATTTCGCAGGCGACCACTGATTTTAAACGTTGACTGCCGAAGAACATCGGACTACGTAGATCGCTAATCACCAAAATAGGCCGTTCTCGCTCTTCGCTAAATATTTTAGTGTGAGGTACTTGGGTTCTTGCCGTTACGCGCCAGTCGATACTGCGAACATCGTCACCAGGTTGGTAAATACGTACTTGATCAAAGTCCATGCCACGACCACGGAAGCGAGATTTATGACCGCCCGCCAGCATTTGCCGTGCCTGTACCTTGGGGAATCCGGTTAACTCACGAGCACCATAACGCAGCTTCACCATATCGTGGAGACTGGCGATGGCGGGATGATGTTGATGTTCGTCTATCACTGTCATTACGGTTGCTTCACTAGGCGGACGGCACAGTGTCCAAGAGTTTGTCGATTACTTGATTGGCGGTTATGCCGCTGGCCTCAGCCTCAAAACTCAATATTAAGCGGTGGCGTAATACATCGTGGGCAATAGCGCGAATATCGTCGGGTGTCACGAAGTCTCGACCTTCCATCCAGGCCAGCGCCCGACTGCAGCTATCCAGTGCAATGGTTGCTCTTGGGCTGGCGCCATAATCCAGCCATTGGGCGAGTTCGCCACCATATGACTCAGAGTTACGTGTGGCTAAAATAAGTTGTACTAAATACTCTTCCACCGCCTCGGACATATGTACATGGCTAATCTCCTGTCTCGCAGCAAGTAGAACTTTTTGACTTAAAGGCGTAATTGGACTTCCAGGCTCGTTACGAGCTTCTTGCCGAGATAGAGCTAGAATAGCCCGCTCAGTTTCAGGTGCCGGATAGTCAACCATAATGTGCATTAGAAAACGATCCATTTGCGCCTCGGGCAATGGATAGGTACCTTCTTGCTCAATTGGGTTTTGGGTCGCCATTACCAAAAATAATTCGGGTAGTGGGTAGGTGTTTTGGCCGACTGAAATTTGGCGTTCTGCCATGGCCTCTAGGAGTGCTGATTGTACTTTGGCCGGTGCGCGATTGATTTCATCAGCAAGCACCAAGTTATGGAACAACGGCCCAGCTTGGAATTCAAAGGTACCTTCTTGGGGGCGGTAAATGTCACTACCAGTAATATCTGCCGGCAACAGGTCGGGTGTAAACTGGACGCGGTGAAAGTCAGCCTCAAGCCCTTCAGAGAGCGTCTTGATGGCTTTGGTTTTTGCCAGGCCGGGCGCGCCTTCAACCAAAAGATGGCCGTCCGCAAGTAGCGCAATCATAAGGCGCTCAATAAGATGTTCTTGACCGACAATTCTGCCGCCTAGCCACTGTCTGAGTTGTTCGATATCTTGTTGCAAGGGCTACCTCTATCTATGGTTGTGACTTATTTCTTCGGGGGGGTGATTCTAGTATCTTCAGTTACAACACACAAACTCTGTTTTGATGGTTTAAACTATTTTGTAATGGGACCATAAAATTGCGCCGAAACAGTTGAAAAAACAACAATAGTTTTACACAGTAGCGCAGCAATTTGTTACCTTAGATTAAAAGCACACCGTGTGCTTAATTTACAGACTTTAAAAACACGAAAAGGTTGCAAATTCTTCTCATGGATGTAAAAAAAGATGACCGTCGTCAAAATTTAATTGAATCATTGGCTGGGATTGCCAAGAAGAAAATCAATAAGTCTCAACAAGCACATTTCAATAACTTTACGGCGAATGCCATCCATTTTTATCCCGATGCGGACTATTTGAAACGACCGTCCGAGGATATATTTTGGAATATCTGGGGTTTATATCTTTTCGCCGAGCAGCCCTTTATCGATGCTGCGGAAAAGACAGCGAAGGTTAGAGTGTTCAACCCATCGGTACAAACAGATGGCTGGTCCAGTCAATACTCCACTATTTACGTTAATCAGCGCGATATGCCATTTCTGGTTGATTCTTTGCGTATGGCGCTTAATCGTCGTGGATTAAATATCTTCACACTACAAAGCAACCCGGTATGGGTGGTACGCGATGCCGCAACAGCAGTAAAGGAGATTTCTTCAGCTTTTGTGCAGGGCGCAGAAAAAGAAGCATTAATGACGATTGAAGTCGACTTATTATCTAATAGAGAGATGGAAGAGTTACAACGAGAGCTGCTGCTAGTGCTCGATGATGTCTGTGTTGTTGTTGATAGTTACGCTGTCATGCGCCTGCGCGTTGAGCAGTTAATTGAAGAGTTAAAACAAAATGCGCCCAAGGTAGAACAACTTGAGGAATCCTTGGCTTTTTTGCAATGGATTCATGACGGTTACTTTGTGTTTACCGGTTGCGCTGAATTTGAGTTAAAAGTCGATAGCGATAAAGCATATCTGCAGGAAGTAGCAAATAGCGCTTGCGGTGTGCTGCAAAAGTATCGCGGTGACCTGCGTCAGGAATCGGTCGATCAACTCAGTGACGGTGTCAAGGCTCTGTATGACGATGAGCAGATATTGATCGCGACAAAATCATCTAAACGCTCTCGAGTACATCGCGATGTCTACTCTGACTATGTGGTGGTTAAGCGCTTTAATAGTGATGGTAAGCCGGTCGGTGAGATCAGATTTTTAGGCCTCTATACGACCCAGTTTTATTCCTATAGCCCTAGACGTATTCCAGTGCTCCGTGAGAAGGTCAATTGGGTGATGGAAAATTCCGGATTGAATGCAAATAGTCATGACGGCAAGGCATTACAGGCAATTCTGGACTCGCACCCACGAGATGAACTTTTATTGGTGAGCCGAGAGGTTCTGGCTGAGACCGCGATTGGTATCTGGCAGATCTATGAGCGTCGAGTGGTCAAGGTGTTTATCCACGCAGATCCTTTTGATAAGTTTGTTAGCTGTTTAATTTACCTTCCAAGAGAGTCGTTCACCACGGATTTGAGAGAAAAGTTACAAGAAAAAATCGCCCTTGAACTCGACGCGGTGGAAAGCGAATTTACCACTCAATTTATACCAGATTCTGTCTTAGTCAGACTTTACTTTGTGTTTAAAATTCAGAATAAAAATTATCTAACAGTCGATGCTGATTCACTGCAAGTCTTAGTTGAAAAAACTACCCGTGACTGGAGTGATGAATTTACAGAGCTCGCTCTGATAGACTTTGGAAAAGCCGACGGTGCTGGACTGGCCCGCCGTTTTCAACATGCTTTTTCGGGTGCGTACCGGGAGATATATGAGCCTGCCCAGGCCCTTCAGCACATTACTCAATTTGATGCTTTGGATAATGCCGATGAATTGGCGATTGATTTTCAAAGCGACAAAACTAATGACAGTCAAAACCTGAATCTAATACTGTTTCATCGGGACTCGCCTCTGGAGCTATCAGATATGATTCCGATGCTTGAGAACCTTGGCTTTAGAGTGGTTATGGAGCACCCCTATAAGATACAAGCGGATGATGAGCATGCCGTGTGGATGCAGGATTTTTCACTCGCTTTTTCCTTGGATGTGAGCGTCGATGTACCAGCTGTGCAACAAAGTTTTAAAGATGCATTACTTCAGGTTTGGCGGGGCGATGCGGAAAATGACAGCTTTAACCGCTTGGTCATTGGTGCAAGGCTAGACTGGCGCTCCGTGGCAATGTTGCGGCTCTACGCGCGTTACCTCAAGCAACTCAGTGTTCCCTACAGTCAAGATTTTATTGCCGATACATTGTCCAAGTATTTAGACATTACTCGCAATCTGGTCGCTTTATTTAAAAGCTACTTTGATCCGCGTTATGCCTCAGAAGGGCACTCCGAAAGAGCCAAGGGGCTGGTGTCAAAGATACTTAGCGGTTTAGACCGAATCAGTAACATCAATGAAGATAATGTTGTTCGAGGCTATCTTGAATTAGTTGAGGCGACTCAGCGAACCAATTTTTTTCAAACGGTTGAGGACGGTACATTTAAGTCTTACATCTCCGTTAAGTTAGCCTCTCAGCAGATTAGTTTGGCGCCCAAGCCACGACCAGCGTATGAGATTTTTGTCTACTCTCCGCGGGTTGAGGGCGTTCATTTGCGTGGAGGAAAAGTTGCCAGAGGCGGGTTGCGCTGGTCCGATCGTGTTGAAGACTATAGAACAGAAGTGTTGGGCCTAGTAAAAGCTCAGCAGGTTAAGAATGCGGTTATTGTGCCCACCGGTGCAAAAGGTGGCTTTGTGGCCAAGCAGGCGAATCCTGCCGCGGGCCGTGAGGCTTTTGTTCAAGAAGGCATTGCCAGCTATATGCTCTACGTACAGGCGCTCTTAGATATTAGTGATAATATCGTAGATGACAAAGTGTTACCGCCGCAGGAGGTTGTACGCCGTGATGGTGACGACCCTTACCTGGTAGTTGCCGCAGATAAAGGCACGGCAACATTTTCTGATATTGCCAATGAGATTTCTGAAGCCAATAACTTCTGGCTAGGTGATGCTTTTGCTTCAGGTGGCGGTAATGGCTATGACCATAAGGGTATGGGGATTACTGCGCGCGGTGCTTGGGTTGCTGTGCAGCGGCATTTTCATGAGATTGGGTTAGATATTCAAACCCAGGATTTCAGTGTGGTCGGTATTGGTGACATGGGTGGTGATGTGTTTGGTAACGGCATGCTCCTGTCCCAACATATTCAATTGGTAGGAGCCTTTAACCATCTACATATATTCGTCGACCCGACACCTAATGCCAAAGCAACTTTTGTAGAGCGGCAACGGCTATTCGATACCCCAAGAACCACTTGGGACGATTTCGATAAAACATTGCTGTCACCAGGGAGTGCGGTTTACTCACGAAGCGCAAAATCACTGACATTGACGTCAGAGATCAAGGCGCGCTTTGGTATCGATAATGACAAGATAACGCCTACTGAGTTGATTTGTTATCTTCTTAAAGCGCAGGTGGACTTGATTTGGAACGGTGGTATTGGCACCTACGTAAAAGCATCCTCAGAAAATAATGCAGATGTCGGAGATCGGGCTAACGATGGGTTGAGAGTCGATGGTCGTGAACTGCAATGTCGTGTGTTGGGTGAGGGAGGTAACCTCGGTATGACTCAGCTTGGGCGGGTAGAGTTCTGTTTGCGCGGTGGTTTGTGTAACACAGACTTTATTGACAATGCCGCCGGAGTAGATTGCTCTGACCATGAGGTAAACATAAAAATACTTCTCAACAAACAGGTAGCAGCAGGTGCGCTGAGTGTTGAAGAAAGAAATATTTTACTGGCCAGTATGACTGACGAAGTTGCCTCTCTAGTGCTAGACAATAATGTGCGGCAGACCAAGGCTATTAGTCTAGCCATGGCACGAAGCCAGCAGCAGCATTCAGAGTACCAGCGTTATCTAAGTTGGCTTGAAGATGATGATCAGATCGATCGGGATCTTGAATTTTTACCCAGCGATGACCAATTTACTGACAGAATTAATCGCCAACAACCGAGCTGGACAAGGCCCGAATTATCAGTGCTCATTTGCTATTCCAAAGTTGCACTCAAAGCAGCGCTGGCAGAATCAGATTTATTAAGTGACCCCTGGCTTGCTCGATCCGTGACCAATTACTTCCCAGCAGCCTTGGTGTCTCGCTTTGGTGATGCCGTAGTAGCTCATTCTTTGGGCAATGAAATTGCCGTTAATCAAATTATTAATGACATGGTCAATCGGGTTGGTTTTAGCTTTTTCTTCAGGCAGATGGAATCAACCGGTGCATCGGTAGAAGATGTTGTAAAAGCTTACACCACGGTTACTGAAGTGCTTGGCATTAGAGAGCTCTGGCAACAAATCGAAGATCATCAGCCGCCCTTGCCTGCGGCCTTAGAGCTTGATTTACTGCATGTTTTAGTGAGGTTGGCTCGCCGCGCTACTCGCTGGTTTTTACGCAATCATCGGTTAAATATCAGCTGTGAGTTGCTTATTGCTAAATATTTACAACCCACAGAAGTGTTGCTAGCAGAGCTCCCCGTGCTACAAAAAGATCAGTGGAGAGCTCTATGGGCTGGCGAGCGTGACGAACTGACAGCCCTAGGTGTTGAGCTCAAGTTAGCAGAGAGTCTTGCTGCTACCGATAGTATGTTTATGAGTATGGGAGTCGTGCAGACGGCTCTAGTGGCAAAAATGCCCGTGCAAAAGGTTGCGGAAGTCTACTTTAGTCTCGGTGAGTTCCTTTCTCTAGATTGGTTTATGGCGCAAATTGTCGACCTACACCCGGACAGCCGATGGCAAGATTTGGCTCGTGAAACCTACGTCGATGATCTGGAAAGTCAGCGCCGCAGACTCACCGCACGCTTGTGTAAATTAAGTATGACCGATTCCTCAGCAATGGAAACCTGGCAAGATCGACAGCATGAGCTTATTCATCGCTGGAAACTCATGATAAAAGATTTACGTAAGGTCCCTCAGTCTGACTTTGCAATGATTTCAGTGGCGCTGCGAGAATTACTCAATTTGGTGCAGGCATCCGTCGATAGTTAGGTGTGGGAATTAAAAATAGGCGGCGATAAGGTCTTCATCGCCGCCACTGCCTTTTCGGATTAAGCGTTAAAATTTAATGGTTAAGTACTAAATTACCGGCTTTCTGCTGACAAGCAATGGTATTGTATCCTGACCATCCATCTTTTCTACCCTCACGCCAACCCCTTAACCACTGGTAAGCTATTGTTGTGTTTTCTTGATGAGGACATACGGATAGCGAACGACCCTGAATTGCAGCTTGGTAACCCTTCACATATGAACGATGCTCAGGGTCTCTCTTGTGTTTCTTCATAGACATCTCCAGCTCTATTTAGATCAAAGGAAATATAGGTTTCATCTCATGCTACGCTAGTACACGGCTAAACCGCTTGGTTGCAGATGGAGGCTTATTTTTAAACAAAATAGTTTAAACACCTATATCATGTGCGCTTTCTTAAATACGCAAAACTTTAGACTTACAGTTGTTGTTTTAGTTCAGATATATTTTTGTATATTCTGATCCAAGACCGTCGGTCAATTAAATCAAAAGGTAAATTAAGTGTCTCAAGTACCCCCGCAAACCGATTGGTTAGCGACTTGCCCAAAAGGGCTAGAGTTGCTGTTGGCTGAAGAATTACAGGCTATTGGTGCTGAAGGTATAAAGGAAACGGTCGCCGCCGTTCACTTTAAAGGGCCTATGGAGGTCGCCTACAGAGCTTGCCTGTGGTCACGATTGGCCAACCGGGTACTGAAGCCCTTACATAGCTTTATGCTCAACGAGTCAGAAGACTTATATGATCAGTGTAATGAGATACCCTGGGAGACACACTTTTCTGCGGCGCAAAGTATTGCTATCGACTTTATTGGTACCTCACGCTTAATCGATAACACCATGTATGGTTCGCAGCGAGTAAAGGATGCGGTAGTTGATCGTATTCGCCGCATCGAGGGCGAGAGACCAAACGTAGACACTAAAAACCCAGATATTCGCATACAGGTTCGGCAGCACAAAGGCCGAGTGTCTGTTTCGTTGGATATCTCTGGGGAAAGTTTGCATCGACGCGGTTACCGAACAGGTCAAGGCAGCGCGCCGATTAAAGAAAACTTGGCAGTAGCGCTGCTGCTCAGAGCGGGCTGGCCCGCCATGATCAAAGAGGGTGGAGCATTGCTTGATCCGATGTGTGGTAGTGGAACCTTAATTATTGAAGGGGCGATGATGGCGGCAGATATTGCGCCAGGAATGCTTCGCGAGCGTTATGGTTTTGACCAGTGGCTGCAACATGACCCTGAGTTGTGGCGAACCCTGGTTGATGAGGCTCATCAGCGTAAGACTACAGGTCTTGAAAATCTTGAGCTAGATATTCGTGGTTATGATGCGAATCCGAGGGTGCTTGAGTACACCACCAAGAATATTGAAAATGCTGGTTTAGATGACCATATTCGGTTAGCACACAAGCCCATCGATCAATTTGGGAAACCTACCGCTGAGCGTGGACTCTTACTGACTAACCCTCCGTATGGCGAGCGCTTGGGTGAGGTAGAGGAACTGATCCCGTTGTACCAAAAGTTGGGCACAGTTTTGCAAAAGAATTTTACTGGGTGGCGAGCCGCTATTTTCACCGGCAATCTCGAATTAGGTCGTGAAACCGACCTTTCACCCACTAAGCAGTACAGTCTTTTTAATGGAACTATCCCTTGTAAGTTGTTGGTTTTTGAGGACATGTCATCCAAGTCGGCGAGCATTGCTGCGCGATTAAGTACACCAGCACCAGCCCAGAAGTTAACTGAGGGTGCCACAATGGTGCTCAATCGGTTGAAGAAGAATCAACGTAAGCTGGAGAGCTGGCGGAAAAAATCAGATATCAGTTGCTATCGCCTTTACGATGCCGATATCCCTGAGTATGCCGTGGCTGTCGATATCTATGACCAGTCGATTTATGTGCAGGAATATGCGCCGCCTAACACTATTTCTGAGAAAGTTGCTCGCGAACGCTTTGCTGAGATTAAATTGGCAGTTAAAGAGTATTCAGCTAATTTTAGAGGCAAAATTTACTACAAAGAACGCCGCCGACAAAAAGGCGATAGCCAATACGAAAGGCTCAATGAGGGCCCTAGCGACACGCTCCAGGTCAGTGAGGGTAGTGCACAGTTTGAGGTTAATCTGTCTGATTATTTAGATACGGGCCTGTTTTTAGACCATCGGCCAGTGCGTTCACTGATTGGTGAGCTAGCCGCCGGCAAGCGATTCTTAAATCTGTTTTGTTATACCGCTGCAGCATCTGTGCAGGCGGCACTGGCGGGCGCGAGTAGTTCCTTAAGTATAGATATGTCCAACACTTACCTAGACTGGGCGCAACGCAACTTTGATCTCAATAGTTTGCGCGCGGGTAAGCACAAATTACTGCGGGCTGACTGTTTGAAATGGTTGGAGGTTGAGGGTGAGCAGTACGATGTTATCTTTTTAGATCCCCCGACATTTTCTAACTCTAAGAAGATGGACACAGTACTTGATATTCAGCGCGATCATGGCGACTTAATCCGTGCTTGTATGGGCAAGCTAGCATCCGGCGGCACCTTGGTTTTCTCTAATAACTTCCGTAAATTCAAGATGGACGAGTTAACCTTGCGTCAGTTTGATTGTGAAAATATTACCCCTAAAACCTTGGATGTCGATTTTGAACGAAACCCTAGAATTCATAATGTATGGTTAATTACCCGGCGAGAAACCTTTGGCTAGTGATCTTTTGAACAAAACATTAACGCTTTATACGGGCCCTAACTGCCACCTCTGTGAGGAGGCTAAAGCCATT
>TARA_B110000503_G_scaffold31485_1_pt1 | contig 17440 bp, 16 predicted proteins | sample TARA_B110000503 | Tara Oceans TARA_B110000503 (sample SAMEA4397472) | marine metagenome | biome: Polar Biome; feature: [SRF] surface water layer (ENVO:00010504); material: water (ENVO:00002006), including particulate matter (ENVO:01000060) such as... | depth 5 m | reverse complement strand
GAGAACAGTGTGAAAGTCGAGGCGACTGCTACCATGGTAGAACAGGTGGCAACAGGCGAAACATCGCTGGCGTCAAGCTGGGCGGAGCGCACGCAGATCGGCGGCTACGGCGAGATGCATTACAACAACCTCGAAAACAACAATGACAATGGCGCGGACATTGATGAGATTGACTTTCACCGTTTCGTGCTTTATCTAGGTCACGACTTTAATGACACCACGCGCATGTTTTCTGAGGTAGAACTAGAACATTCTCTTTCTGGAGACGGTGAGCCGGGTGAAGTAGAGCTTGAGCAGGCCTATATTGAACACGACTTGAGTAGTACTACTCGCATGAAGGCGGGTCTATTTCTTGTGCCGGTCGGGATTCTCAATCAGACTCATGAGCCGACCACTTTCTATGGTGTTGAGCGCAACAATGTCGAGAAAAATATTATACCGACCACCTGGTGGGAGGGTGGACTTGCGCTTAGCGGAGAAATTCTTCCAGGTTGGAGTTACGAGGGCGCTTTCACCTCAGGCCTGAACATCGATTTTGCAGAGGGCGATTATAAGATTCGCGATGGTCGCCAGAAGGTGGCGAAGGCAGATGCATCCAAGCCGGCATATACCGCGAACACGAAATACACGGGCATTGCAGGTTTGGAATTGGGTGCGACAATTCAGTATCAGGCGGGTCTTGGTCAGGGTAACTACGACGAAGATGTTGATGCGATGCTGTACTCAGCACATGTCGCTTATCGCAATGGTCCCTTCGGTCTTCGAGCATTGGCAGCCGCCTGGGATATTGATGACGCCATTAATGAAGTCAAGGCTGGCGCCAATGAGCAAAATGGCTGGTACATCGAGCCGTCCTGGTTAGTGATGCGTAATCTGGGCATTTTCGCTCGCTACAGTGAATGGGATAACTTAGCGGGTAGCGATGGAGAGACGGACATCAGCGAATGGGATGTAGGTGTGAACTACTGGCTGGTAGAGAATGTGGTATTCAAGGCCGACTACCAGTGGCAAGACGCACCCCCCGGCCAAAAGGAACTCGAAGGGTTTAATCTGGGAGTCGGGTTTACCTACTAATACTCATGAAAATCTTTGCGGGGTTTGGCTATCGGAGTGGAATCGCTATCGTCTTATTGACGATGGCTTTTTCCGTTATTGGCGAGGAATATATTGGGCGTGACGAATTCCTTGGGCTTGCCTGCGGTGACAAAAAACCTGAAATGCAGACGTTGTGGATTACCGAAGAAACACGCGACGCTGCCAAGGCGGCGGTCGGCTGGTTTCCGCCCGCTCTGCGCCTGCGGTATTGGCAAGAGGGTAACTGTACTGCATGGATATTAGAGGATATCGGCAAGGACAAACCTATTACCCTCGGTATCGCTGTGTCTGGTAATCGCATTGAGCGTGTCGAGGTGCTGGCTTTTAGAGAAACGCGCGGATGGGAAATTCGCTACCCATTCTTTACCAGCCAGTTTAGTGGGTTGACACTGGCTACTGACGGTTACTTATCGGACTCTATCGATGGAATCACTGGTGCGACACTATCGGTAAGAGCGGTGGAGCGGGTCGCGCGTCTGGCTTTGTGGCTTGATATGCAGGTGAATGGCTGATGCGGTACCGCTCACAATTGGTTGGCATACTCTGGCGCTGGCATCGGCGCCTAGGCCTATTCGCGGCGGTATTCGTAGTGGTTCTGGCCGCGTCCGGTATCGTGCTGAATCATTCTTCTGGGCTCGGTCTAGATCGCAGCTTTGTTGACTGGCCCTGGCTCAGTAAGGCCTATGGAGACAACTCCGCAGATCTGCCCGCATTCAACTTAGGCGAGCGCTGGCTATCGAGAGCGGCGAATGGTCGTATCTATCTCGACGATCATGAAGTGGCGTCCTGCAATGGAAAACTCGTTGGCGCCTTGCGGGTAGATCAACTGTTCTACGCTGGCTGTGCTGAGCAACTCCTACTGATTACTGAGGCGGGTGAGCTGGTTGAATCCATCAGTGCCAGCACCGGTTTGCCTGTGCCACTTGAGGCTATTGGACGCATAAACAATCAGGTCGCGGTGAAGACCGGAGAGGGCTGGTGGCTGGCTGATCTGGACAGATTGGATTTTAGTGAGCGCGCACCAGTGGGAGAAGTTGTCATTCGTGAGCTTTTCCCCGACCAGTTGCCTGATGCTATTCGCGATAATATTCCAGCACAGGAACAATGGCTGACATGGGAGCGCCTGTTGCTGGACTTGCACAGTGGCCGTTTACTGGGCACTGGCGGTGTTGTGTTCGTCGACGGTGTGGGTGTCCTGCTTGGGAGTCTTGCCATGAGTGGTACTGCGATGTGGTGGCTGCACCGGCGGCGCAAACAGAAACCCTAGCGCAAGGGCGACTATTATTTTGAAGATGCCGCGTAACGGATACCCGTAATACAGTAAACTTGCTCACCCCCAGGGCTTTGGACCCGAACTTCATCGTCTAGGCGCTTGCCCAGCAACGCACGTGCCATGGGCGAATCCATGCTGAGTTTACCGCTGGCCAGATCAAACTCATCCGGGCCGACCACGCGCCAGCTGCTCTCTTCGCCAGCTTCGTTCTCTAGTATCACCCACGCGCCGAAGAAAACCTTATTAGTCTCGCTGGGAATGCGCTGCACCACTTCAAGTTCATCGAGGCGCTTATTGAGAAAACGTACTCTGGAGTCTATTTCACGCAGTCGCCGCTTGCCATAAATGTAGTCGCCATTTTCAGAGCGGTCACCGTTCTTGGCGGCTTCATGGACCGCATCGGTGACAACCGGGCGCTCAACTTTCCACAATTGATGCAGTTCGTCCCGCAGAGCCTGCTCGCCTTCGGGGGTAATGTATCTGGAGCCGCGCTGGCGCGGTGGTCGGTAGCGTCCCATAGCATTATTGTAGCGGTTGTCACTGAGTAACAAAATCCCGCTGGACTCCTTCTGTCTGCACTGTTAGAAAGGCGAGCATAACGGATATTGGGATGGGGAAGTGAATGGCACATCAGCAACGCGTGAAGTTAGCGACAGTATTAAGCCTTTTGGTCGCCGCCGCGGCTTATCTGCCGGTTTACGTGTTAGCAAACTGCATAGAGCTTGAAGGGAGCCTGACCCAAGGTGGGCTGATATGGGGCACAGTGCCATCAGGAAGTCGCGTGACGCTGGACGGGGAGACGCTGGATGTCCTGCAAGAAGGCACAACCCTTGCGGGTTTTGGTCGCAATGCGGCCGCAACTGCTGAGTTAGTGGTCGAAGACGGCGCGGACGTCTGTCGTCAGACGCTGCAGATTACACCGCGTCAGTACGCGGTTCAGCGGGTGCAAGGTGTGCCGCAGAAAACGGTGACCCCACCGCCACAGCAACTAGAGAGAATCCGACGGGAGCAGGCACTTGTTAATGCAGCCAAGGCCCAGCAATTGTTGCGCCCTGATTTACTGCAGAGTGCTTTAGCAGGGTTTCAATGGCCCACAGTAGGCCCAATATCGGGAGTGTATGGTAGTCAGCGATATTACAATGGCACGGCAGGAAATCCCCATTATGGTGTGGATGTGGCAGTTCCGACCGGCACTGCGGTTCTTGCTCCCGCTGCGGGTTTGGTCACTTTGGCACACCCAGACCTGTTTTATTCCGGCGGCACGGTCATTTTGGACCATGGGTTTCGCTTCTCTTCAGCATTTTTGCATATGAGTAAAGTACTGGTTGAGGTGGGGCAGGAGGTGAATTCTGGTGATGTGATTGGGGAGGTAGGTGCTACCGGCCGCGCCACGGGGGCACACCTTGACTGGCGTATGAACTGGCGCAACCACCGGATAGACCCACAATTACTGGCGCCGCCCATGCCAAACCTCTAAAAAGCCCGTATGATGGTAACCTTGTTTGGCATTGTGAGATGGTAATGATCGACAAACGACTGCTTAGTATTCTGGTGTGTCCTGTCAGCAAGGCACCGGTGGAGTACGACACGCAAAAGGACGAGCTGGTCTGCAAGGCATCCGGTCTAGCCTATCCAGTGCGCGATGGCATTCCAGTGATGTTGGAAAGCGAAGCTCGACAGCTTACGGCTGACGAAAAACTTGGGTAATAAACGGGTATAGCCTGGCATGTCAGACACGATATTTGGCAAAATTATCAGCGGCGAAATTCCCAGTGAATTCCTTTATGAGGATGAGCATTGTATTGCTATAAATGATGTTAATCCTCAGGCGCCTGTTCATGTTTTGGTGATTCCAAAGCAGAGCATTCCCCGATTGGTGGATGCCCAGTTAAACGATCAAGCGCTGCTGGGTCATTTAATGCTGGTTGCAGGCAAACTCGCCCAGCAACTGGGCGTAGGTGATGCCTTTCGCTTGGTGGTCAATAATGGCGCCGAGGCTGGACAGACCGTTTTTCACCTGCATTTGCATATCATAGGAGGCAGGGCGTTCGCCGAAGGCCATATGGCTGGCTGAATATCTCTGGCTCCCTCAACATAACCGAGATTGAGTATGAAGACCGTAGAGATACGTGAGGCCTTTTTGGCCTATTTTGAACAGCATGAGCACACACGCGTTGAGAGCTGCTCATTGGTTCCGGCCAACGATCCTACCCTGTTGTTTACCAATGCCGGTATGAATCAGTTCAAGGACACGTTCCTCGGCACGGAACCTCGCGCCTATGTCCGCGCGACTAGCAGTCAGCGCTGTGTGCGCGCGGGGGGCAAGCATAACGATCTAGAGAATGTCGGGTATACCGCGCGTCATCACACCTTCTTTGAGATGTTGGGTAATTTCAGTTTTGGTGACTACTTTAAGCGCGATGCCATCCGCTATGCGTGGGATTTTCTCACCGTAACGCTTGGTCTCCCCCCGGAAAAACTGTGGGTCACAGTGCACCTGTCTGACGATGAAGCAGAGCAGATATGGATTGATGAAATAGGTTTCCCCAAGGCGCGAATTTCACGCCTTGACGAGGATAATTTTTGGCAGATGGGCGATACCGGTCCCTGTGGCCCCTGTAGCGAAATCTTCTATGATCATGGCGAAGATATTCCGGGAGGCCCGCCTGGCAGTGAGGGCGAGGACCTGGATCGCTTCATTGAAATCTGGAATCTGGTGTTCATGCAGTACAACCGCGACCAGAGCGGGGAATTGCATCCGCTTCCGCACCCTTCTGTCGACACCGGAATGGGTCTGGAGCGTATTGCTGCCGTAATGCAGAACGTACACAATAACTACGACATCGACCTGTTCCAAGTCATCATCAAGTCTGCGGCGCAGTTGTTGCAAGTGAAAGATATGCAGCATAACTCGCTGAAGGTCATCGCCGACCATATTCGGTCCTGTGCTTTTCTTATTGTCGACGGGGTACTGCCGGGCAATGAGGGTCGCGCTTACGTGTTGCGACGTATCATTCGTCGGGCTGTTCGCCACGGCAATACGCTGGGTGCGGAGCAACCGTTTTTTTATAAATTGGTGGGCACGTTGGCAGCGCAAATGGGCGATGCCTATCCCGAATTGATCAAACAGCAGGCTCTAGTAGAAAAGACGCTTTTGACCGAAGAGGAGCAATTCGCCCGGACGCTGGACAATGGCATACAAATTCTCGAAGAAGCGTTGGTAGACTTGCATGGTAGTGAAATTCCCGGAGAAATGGTGTTTAAACTGTATGACACCTACGGATTCCCCACAGACCTGACTAACGATATTGCACGAGAGAGAAACCTGACGCTGGATATGGCCGGCTATGACCTTGCGATGGCTGAGCAACGCTCTCGCTCTCAGGATAAGCGAAGCTTCAAGGTCGACTATAGCAATCTGCTGAAACTTGAAGGCAAGACCGAATTCACCGGCTACGACAGGCTGGAGGGGGAGGGCGTGGTAACAGCGCTACTGCGAGACGGCGAAGACGTTACTGTTCTCAACGTCGATGAGTCTGGCACGGTGGTTCTGGATGGGACACCATTTTATGGAGAGTCTGGCGGTCAGGCCGGAGACACGGGTTATCTTAGTGCTTCTGGTGTGCGGCTGGAAGTGTCAACGACAACGAAAACCTCTGATCATCACCTGCATCAGGTAAAAGTGTTGCAGGGCAGCGTAAAGTGCGGTGACACGCTTTCGACCCACGTCGATGCGAATGTGCGACAGCGCACTCGTCTCAGTCACAGTGCAACGCATTTGCTCCATGCGGCTCTGCGCACGGTGTTGGGTGATCATGTGCAGCAAAAGGGTTCGTTGGTGGACTCCGAGCGGCTGCGTTTCGATTTCTCGCATCCCGAAGCAGTGACTCCGAAGCAATTGAAGACCATTGAAAGTATGATCAATGATCAAATACGCATGAACACTGCGGTTCAAACGCGCTTGATGACGATGGATGAGGCCGTAGCGTCTGGCGCGATGGCGTTGTTTGGTGAAAAGTACGGTGAAGAAGTGCGTGTATTATCTATGGGCGAGCAAGATTTTTCTGTGGAGCTGTGCGGTGGTACTCACGTTGATCGCACCGGTGATATTGGTTTGCTGCGTATCGTATCTGAATCTGGGGTCGCTTCCGGGATACGTCGTATCGAAGGCGTGACGGGCAGTGGTGCATTGGCGCTGCTGGATGCGAATGAACAGCAGTTGGCCGAAGTGTGTGAGGTGGTCAAGGGTAGCACTGATAATGTCGCGGTGAAGGTAGGGGCCTTGCGTACTGAGAATCGAGAGTTAGAAAAAGAAGTTGCTCGACTTAAGCAAAAGCTGGCGACGTCCGCGGGTAGTGATCTCACTGCTGAGGTTGTGGAAGTGCGAGGCATTAAAGTACTCGCGGCTAACGTAGATGGTGCAGATGCTAAATCACTGCGCGACACGTTAGATCAGTGTAAAAACAAGTTGGGAAGTGGCGTTATCCTCCTGTCTGCTGTGATCGGGGGCAAGATTGCCCTGACTGCTGGCGTCACCAATGATTTGACCGGTCAGGTCAAAGCAGGAGACCTGATGCGTGAATTTGCGGGGCGCCTCGGTGGCAAGGGCGGGGGTAAACCTGATATGGCTCAGGGTGGCGGCACCGATGTCCACGCTTTGCCGACAGTACTGAAATCTGTGCCTGATTGGGTGTCATCGCAACTCGATTGATGTGAATTTTGCTGCGGATTAAGTTTCCCGGACTGTGTAAAATCACCACCAATTGTTGGTTAGTGGGGCGCCTTTTCTGGCGCGCCTAATTAATGCCGCAGCGAGCTGCGCGAGAAACTATGAGTCTCATCGTTCAAAAATTTGGTGGCACCTCGGTCGGTGATATTGAGCGCATCGAGCTCGTGGCAAAAAAGGTTGCCGCCTTTCGCGCTAAGGGCGACGACGTGGTGGTGGTTGTCTCGGCCATGAGCGGTGAGACTAACCGGCTGATGGCACTGGCGCACGAGATACAGGAACGACCATCGCCCCGTGAACTGGACGTGCTGCTTTCCACTGGAGAGCAGGTCACAACTGCACTGCTGAGCATGGCACTGAACAAGCAGGGCGTGAAAGCGAAGTCTTACACTGGAACTCAGGTGCGTATTCTTACTGATAATGCGCATACCAAGGCGCGGATCCGTGAGATTGACAGCGATCGTCTGATTGGAGACTTGAAAGAGGGCTACGTGATTGTGGTGGCCGGTTTTCAGGGGGTCGATGAAAGCGGTAATATTACGACGCTGGGCCGAGGCGGTTCCGATACTACTGCCGTGGCTTTAGCAGCTGCACTAAAAGCAGACGAGTGTCAGATATACACTGATGTGGACGGTGTTTACACTACAGATCCTAGGATGGTGGATGGCGCTCGCCGTCTGTCCAGAATTACCTTTGAAGAAATGCTGGAAATGGCCAGCATGGGTTCCAAGGTGTTGCAAATTCGCGCCGTTGAATTTGCGGGGAAGTACAACGTGCCGCTGCGAGTCCTGCACAGTTTTAAGGACGGTCCGGGCACACTGATTTCAATGGAGAACGATAGCGCTATGGAAACGCCGACAATTGCTGGCATCGCCTTCAATCGCGATGAAGCGAAGCTAACCATCGAGGGCGCACCGGATATGCCGGGTGTGGCTTATCAGATTTTGGGTCCAATTGGTGAAGCCAATATCGAAGTGGACGTGATCGTGCAGAACGTTAGCCACGACAGTACAGTCGATTTCACCTTTACTGTAGGGCGCGATGATTTGGCCCGTGCGGAAGAGGTGCTTAATCAGATAGCAAATGAAATTGGCGCTGGGAGGGTCACCAGCGACAGCAAAATTGCGAAGGTATCGGTAGTGGGTGTGGGCATGCGCTCCCATGCGGGAGTGGCTAGTCAGATGTTCGCTGCCCTAGGTGAGGTCGGCATTAATATTCTGATGATCACCACCTCCGAGATAAAGATTTCGGTCATTGTTGAGGAGAAGTTTTTAGAGTTGGCAGTGCGTGCTCTGCATTCATCGTTTGGCCTGGAAAAGGACCCTAAGGACGAAAATACCGACTAAAAAAATAGGCTTTGTGCTGTGACTGCAAAAGTAATACGTCACAACATTACTTTTACGCGAATTGTGTGCTACAACTAGTGTGAAAAATATTATATTTATAACGATAGGATAAGGGCATAACAAAGCCAGTCCATGCCGCTACAATAGCATAAGGGTATGGCTTTAGAAGGCATCAAATATGTTAATTTTGACCCGTAAAGTCGGTGAGGCGTTGATGATAGGTGACAAGGTGACCGTGACAGTATTAGGCGTCAAGGGCAATCAGGTGCGTATTGGCGTCAATGCGCCGAAAGATATTGCGGTGCACCGAGAGGAAATCTTTGCCCGCATCCACGATGGCGAGACTCCGGACACAGAACACAAAGAATAAGCCCGGCTACTGACTTCTATGGCTTTGATTTTGTAGGATTTGTGGTATTATCCGCGCCTGTGGATATCCCTGCTTAGCAAGCCACAAAAACCTACGGAGAGCTGGCCGAGTGGCTGAAGGCGCGCCCCTGCTAAGGGCGTATAGGCTTATACCCTATCGAGGGTTCGAATCCCTCGCTCTCCGCCATACACATCGATTTAAGCCTTGTTTAGCAAGGCTTTTTTGTTTTTACTCGTAAAATAGACCGTCAACTCTAATTTCCTCACCTGCCTACTTTTGACAATCGAGCGTGAGCATGTGGGACCATATCATCAGGACTTACTAGCACCCTGATACTTCTTAAAGTTCTCAGCCTGCTCAAAAATCTCTTTGTAGGCATCGTCATTAGCTACCGGAGGATAGCCAGACGCAGCCGCTGCAGTATTATCCATAAACAGCTCAGCAGATTTACACATAAAATAGATTATGCTGACACCGCAAGTATTGAACCGCCCATAAATCCATAGAGAAACCTCTGCTTACCTCGAGACAGCACTTGACTCTTAACGGGCACTCTTCGTGCCCTCCTCCGCTAACTACTCCAGAAGACCATCCCAGCCATCCACCAGACATGGGCCGGGCCCACAGACATTGATGACGGTACTATTGGGAGACATGAAGCTTGATATCTGCTCCATTGCGTTCGGGTCACGTCTGGGGCGCTCGTGCGGGTCGTTACCTGTTCGTGGCGGCACGTTATCGACGGGAGGCACCTGTGTGCCAGTGTCGTCCCACACATCGTTCGGGCCATTGCCTCCATCGAAGTACACCAGGGCCGAGCCCATGTGCGGATAGGTGCTTATGGCCATTTGCTCTACAAATGGATTGATATCATGGTGGCGACGCTCAACCAGAGCAGGCTGATGCAGCGGAATGCCCATAGTACGCGCCATGATTTCGGCACTGATCTGCGTCACCTGATGATCGCCGAACGCCACGTGCAGCAATACATTTTTCGCGGGTGTATTGGGCAGCGGATCAGATACCAGATGATTCGCATAGCCATTGTTCTCACCCCTGTCCCACAACATCTGGTAGAGAGACAGCAATAACGTCTGGTCAAGAACATCCGGGTAAGCGGGGCTCAGGAATGTTGCATACAGATCGAAGTCGACACTGCGTCGCAGCAACAGAGAGTAATTCATCCCGGGCACACCCAGCACACCGTTCTCGATATTGGGGGCAGTCGCAAGCAGCGCGCCACCCAATATTCCTCCTTCGCTATTGCCGTAGTAGTAAACATGAGTGCCGTCATAAACACTCCTACCCTCAACCTGGAACGCCTCATGGGTAGCGAAGCCATCGGTGTGCCTCAGTAGCTCCGCCAGATACATCCAGCCTATAAAGCCCTGCTGAGAGCGGTCTGGCAAGCTGGAAAAGCCTTTTACACCTTGCAAAATTGCTATCGCATTTTCGACATCGGTTTCTGCCATACCTATAAAGTCCATCGCACAGTTCATCAAATCAAATCTATTTGATAGCACACCCTGATGAGCGCCATTGGTAGACTGGTAACGAGTGCCCAGTAATCCGTGGCCATACAAATAGACCCGAGTCGCACCGCCCGACTCCGCCGATTCGGATGCCAGATCCAGAGACTGATTGCTTATATTGCAAATAAAAGGCTGCACAGTGGTATTGTCGCCATTCATGCGGTCGGGCAGAGCGTCACCATCATCCGCGTAGAATAGCGATGAACCAGCACTGGCATCATCGCTGTTCATAAAATTGGGGACAGTGATGGTGCCTTCAATTCTTCGCCCCCAATTTTCGTCTGTCATGCTCAGGTCTTCGACACTATCAATCGTGAATTCGGGAGTGCCGCCCGCCAATGCTGCGAAAGCTGTATCGCGCATATGCAGAATACGCTCACTTAAGCTACGCGTAGATGAGACTGTAAAGTCCCACGCGAGATACAGGTCTTCACGCGCAATATTGGCGCTGAGGAGAGCTGAGAATATTTCTTCCATGGCAGGACGACGAGCCTCGGCCGCATCACTGTCTGTAGAGACATTGTCTCGATAAGCGCGGAACAATTCCGTGGGCGGGATCATTTCTCCCGCAGCATTCTTCATGTTGCGCAGGGCAACAATATAACGCTGTCCGTCCTGCAGGTTTTTCGCTACACGAATGAGCAGGCTCAATTCAGCTTCCTTGTCTGTATTGGCGTCAAGTTCGCTCCAGATTAGTTGCCGCTCGCCGGTTGCCGCGTTTATAACAACAATAGGACTATCGCCCTGGCGACTGTCGGTTAAATCAATCAAGCGGGGCGCGCCAGTTGCCACCATGTCCAGGCCCGGCACTTGAGTGATCATGACAGTCCCGGGAGAAAAACCGTCGTTGCGATTCAATTCAGCAGAATCACCAACGATGCCAGAGGCATTTGCCAGCATGGCCTCTTTCGAAAAGTTAACCAGCAGACCATTATCGGTGGTGTCGCTTTTACGAGTGAAGAAGTTACTGGGGAACGGCAGCAAACATTTTGCGTTATCCAATAGGTCGCAAACTTCAGCGCTGCTGTCCTCAATAGAGATAATCTCGTCTGGCGCTATCACGACTGCATTTTGATCGTCGCCATCGCTACAGGCAGTCAGCGAACCGATCAGCGCTACTCCCAGGATTATGCTCTTCGCACGAAAAACTAAAGCCACTTTATGCACTCCTCTCTAATAGTTATTCAACCAAGAATAGAAGAACAGACTTTTAATGTCTAATAAAGAACAGTCTTTTTAAGTAATCTCCCGAATAGCTAAGGCGACTAGTCGCCTTCAAATATGGAAAATCTCCTGAGCCCTCCTCAACAAGTCGACAAAGAAGGAGCGATTTTCGCTAACGGCCTATTCAAAGGTAAAAGGCTAGAAAAAGTTCACGTTTAAGCTCAGCGAACAAGCGACCAGAAAGATCGCTGTTGCCTTCAATGTTAAGTAGGGTCGCCCACAGAGGTTAATTACAGCGTTACGGAGGTAGCATGGCGCAACTTATACTGGTCGCTGATGCATCAGCTCATCATGTCGTAGCTGAGTCCTGAAATGTGTCGAATAGATGAGCATAGCCTTCCGCGGCATGCCAGGCAGCCAGATCTTCCCAGTTAATGGCATGGTTCCTTGCTATGTCCAGTGCTTGCTCCTGGCACTGGCCATCGCGTTCCAAGTACCACCAGAGCAAGCGGTCTTTCACGCAGTCCGTTGGGCTAAGCAAGCGCACGGTGCCCTGACTGGTTTTGAGGTCGGCAACTCTGTCGACGGTAATTTGCTCATGGCCGACTGCCAGGGGCGCGGAGGGGAACTCCAGTGACCATTGGCATCCGTCCCTCTCAAAATACCTGGACGCCCCCTGTGAGTGGAATCCGATTTCCTGGAGTGCATCTGCAATTTTTTGTTTCCTAGAGTAGGACAGGTCGATAAAGTCCAGGTCGAAGGAAGCGAAGCGCTCGTTGGTGTAGAGGCACACGCACGAGCCACCTACAAGCACCACCTCGATGCCCAGGACGGCCAGTGTTTCAACGACCAGTGCGGCCAGTTCAGCGCGGCTTAGCGCGTTGATGTCCGTCACAGGGGCTTACCTTTGCGTCTTGGGCGTCGGCGGTTTAAAAGCAATTGCTCCTTCAGCACGGGTGGGGCGAAGCTCAACGCCTTGGTCAGCAGAGAATCGACCTCCTCTTTGAACATATAGCGCGGGTTAAAGACGAAGACACGAGTTCGGCCTACTTTGTCACTGACCAGTAGCCCGTCTCGCTCCATCCGCTCAAGATGCTTTTGAACATTGCTCACGCTCATGCCGAATGTATTGGCGATTTCAAGGGCATACCCTTGCCGCCTGGCTGCCAAAAACAACAGGACGCGTTCTGCACCTTCCGATCCGACTACGGCCTCAAGCATGTGGCTCTAGTACCTCTGTGTAACAATTAAAACTACAAAGGAGGTTATATTACCTTAAAAAGAGGTTGTTTGGCGATAGGCCATTGAATTTAGTCGTGGTGTCGCGCCCGTGTGTGCCTCCACCATCAATCGTGTCCTCGGTGGTTTTATTACTTCTTTTCCTCAATATATTGCCGTATATACAAACTATTGCGCCTCCATCTGCGTTAATGGATCTGGCGCTGTATCCACTTTAAGGGCTGCACCATAGAAAGTGTCATGACGACTGTACTGTTGCTCTGCATGCCAATACGAGACGAGTGAGGAACGATGATCCCAAGCCAGAAAGACTTTTTATTTTTGCCTCTTGGCGGATGCGGTGAAATCGGGATGAACTTAAACTTGTTCGGCCATGCCGGTCAGTGGTTGATGGTGGACTGCGGAATAACTTTCGAAAAGGATGATGCAAACCCAGGTGGTGGCAATCGAGTCGAAATGCCCGACCCAATATTTATTAGCAACCGCAGTGACGCCCTTGTTGGAATGATCGCGACGCATGCTCACGAAGATCACATAGGGGCAATCGCTCATCTATGGCCACAGTTAAAATGTCCTATTTACACAACGCCGTTTACGCGGAATGTATTGCTTCGAAAGCTTCGGCAAAAGGGCATTAATGCACCTATTGTGACCGTTCAGGAGGGCGAGACAATTACTCTTGGGGGTTTTAGGGTTACTTGGCTTCCCATTACCCATTCGACGGTAGAAACCAATGCGCTCCTTATAGAAACCTCCGCTGGGCGGGTGCTGCATACAGCAGATTGGAAAATTGATTCAGCGCCTATTGTCGGCCGAGCGTTTGAACCGGATATTTATCGACGTCTAGGCCATGATCGTATCGACGCTATAGTGTGTGACTCGACCAACGCCAATCAAGCAGGCCATTCCACTTCTGAGTCAGAATTGTTTCCGGGACTGGTAGCGGCCGTTAAAGGCTCCACAGGGCGGGTCGTGGTTGGTTGTTTTTCTAGCAATGTTGCGCGCCTGCAAACCCTTGGTCATGTGGCGGAAGTGTCAGGGCGCTATATAGGGGTGATTGGCCGATCAATAGAGGCCATGGTCATAAATGCCAGAATGGCGGGTTACTTAAAAGAACACTTCAACCTAGTCGATTCTTTTAACCTAGGCTACCTTTTGCCTAATGAAGTATTGGCTGTGGCGACGGGGAGTCAGGGAGAGTCGCGAGCGGCTTTACAGCGACTGGCGATGGATACTCATCCGGACATTACCTTAGCAGCAGGGGATCACGTGATATTCAGTGCTAAAATTATTCCTGGCAACGAGGTCGCTGTGGGCCGATTGGTGGCTGCCTTTGAGAGCAAAGGTGTTGAGGTGACGCTTTCAGAGACCAGTTCGCGGCCTATTCATGCATCAGGGCACCCTTGCCAGACAGAATTACAGCAGATGTATGATTGGGTAAAGCCTAAGATCGCGATACCTGTTCATGGCGAGGCTATGCATATGCAATGCAATGCGGACATAGCAAAGTCATGTGGAGTACCAATACAGTTGACCGGGATCAATGGTGATGTGTTTGATATCGTTGCTGGCGAAAAACTGAAAGCGCGCGTGCCAGTTGGCCGGCTCTGGTTAGATGATTCAAAGCGAGAAGCGCTTTTAGCAAAGGTTGAGTAGCCGCAGGTTTGCGATCATTGCGGTGGATCGGTCAAGATCATCGCCCATATTGAGGACCGGAACGTTGCCATACGGCATAGGAAATGATTTCGGGTAGGAATCGGTAGCGTTGGCAGACATTCATCCCCGATTCTAGCAACTGAGGCGACTTAACTTGTCAGTACCTATCCAAGTGGGCTCGCGACTAGGTGCTTTCATCCCAAGACGGTGAAAATGGCAGCGCCTTGCAGCAAGATTATTCTCCGTGAGTTTATTTGTCAGTAGCCTCCGGCGTTATTGGGCAGTGGGAGATTATCGACTCTAGCGTAGATCCTGCTATGGGCCTGCCGGTTTGGTTGCTGTATGAGGCGTCGAAGCGTGCATCTCCCTGAGCCTTCACAAAGACACACAAGCCCGCCTAGTGCGGGTTTTTATTGGTTGCCGATCAGTCCCAGCACGCAGCGTTCTGAGAGGCCGCCAGCCCACCACAGTTACCCTGCCACCCTACGTGGGGTTTTCCCTAGTTCGCTGCCAAAGATTGGGTATAGCCAAGGGCTGGAGAGGAAATAGTGCGATGTTCAGAAAATGTACTACGCTTACTACAGTGCGAATCAATATGGAGGTTGATGCTGACACGTTAACTTATTTTCGCTTGAAAAGTGGAGGTTTACAATTCATTGCACGCAATAAAAAACCTAGAGTGGGAGCTGGCGACTCGATTGCCGGCGCCAAGGGCCGAATTGCGCCGGCTCAGCTCATGACCTCAAGTTAACGTGTCGGTACCATTAGCAGGTGTGCCCAAAAACAGGCGTGCCCCCGCAGGTGCAATTTCTAATAAACCTTTTTACTTGTAGATTTTATGCAGCCTTCAACAATTGATATTTCGGTGTTTTCCATTTACGTGGTTGCGATAATCGGCATCGCTTATTGGGTATCGCGTGAAAAGGCGGGCCATCAAAAAAACACTAAGGATTATTTTTTAGCGGGCAATAGCCTGCCCTGGTGGGCGGTGGGTGCTTCGCTGATCGCAGCCAATATTTCGGCCGAGCAAATTATTGGCATGTCGGGGTCGGGTTATGCGATTGGTTTGGCAATCGCCTCTTACGAATGGATGGCCGCTATTACACTAATTATTGTCGGCAAGTATTTTTTGCCCATTTTTGTGAAACGCGGTATTTACACCATGCCGCAGTTTTTGGAGCAGCGCTTTGACCACAGGGTCAGGACTATTTTGGCGGTGTTCTGGTTGGGTGTATACGTTTTCGTCAACCTCACCGCCATTCTTTGGCTGGGCGCATTGGCCATTTTTACGGTCACTGGGGTTGATATGTTTTACGGCATGCTTTTTCTTGGTGCTTTTGCCACGGCCTACTCACTGTATGGCGGGCTCAAGGCGGTGGCGCTGACCGATATTATCCAGGTTGTCGTTTTAGTGGTGGGTGGCCTGGTTCTGTCGTTTATTTGTTTGGATATGATCGGTGACGGGCAGGGTATTTTGGTCGGCTTTGCATCGCTGGTTGAGCAGGCGCCGGGCCACTTCGATATGATTTTAGACCAGGACAACCCGCACTATATGAGCCTGCCTGGAATCTCTGTACTGGTAGGTGGCATGTGGATTATGAACCTGTCGTATTGGGGTTTTAACCAATACATTATTCAGCGCACGCTGGCGGCTAAAAGCCTGAAAGAGGGCCAGAAAGGTATCGTTTTTGCAGCTTTTTTGAAACTATTAATGCCGATCATTGTTGTGCTTCCGGGTATTGCCGCGGTCATTTTAGCGCCGCAGTTGGATCGCCCTGATCAGGCTTACCCCGTTATGATGCAGCTGATGCCTGTGGGGGTTAAAGGCCTGGTGTTTGCGGCATTGGTGGCGGCTATCGTGTCTTCGCTAGGGTCAATGACCAATAGTATCGCCACCATTTTCACCATGGATCTCTACTCGCACCACAGACCCGGTAGAACCGAGGAGCACTATGTTCGTGTGGGGCGTACAGTGGCCTTTAGTGCATTGGTTGTAGCGATGATCTGCGCTAAACCGCTGTTAGGTAGCTTTGATCAGGCCTTTCAATATATTCAGGAATTTACCGGCTTCTTTACGCCCGGCATTGTAGCTTTGTTCCTGTTGGGTATGTTCTGGAAAAGAACGACCGCGCACGCCGCGTTGGTTGCGGCCATAGGCTCGGCGGTGTTGTCGCTGTTGTTTAAATTTATGTTACCCGAGCTGCCCTTCATCGATCGTGTAGGTCTGGTTTTTATGCTCTGTGTGGTGTTGCCTATTATTACGGTGTTTATCGAAAAAGTCGGCGAGCATGACAACGCGGTTCAGCTTGGTGATATTGATTTCACTACCACGAGCAGTTTTAACATCGCTACCGTGGGCATTGTCTTAATTTTAACGACGCTTTACGCCACTTGGTGGTAAAAAAACCCGACTGCGGTAGATCGATGCCATTTAATTTGCGTTTTATATAGCCACCCACAAAGGCGCAGTTAGACCAAGGTTCCGGCAGGTGTCCGGGCTATTGCGTGCGCAGAGCAGGCAGCTGGAGGCATTCTTGTCGGCTAAACCATAGAGTTTTCCCTATACTGCGGCGTAGTCCAGATAGGATAGACTCCATCGCTAGTCGATTGATCTGCGCTTGGAGATGCAATGGGACACAGGACAATACGCCGCCTTTTACACTCGCTAGTCTTCTCTATTTCAGTGCTTCTATCGGCTCAGGCTGAATCGCCCCCAATTCTCTAGACACTCGCCAGCCGTTCTTGGTGCTGCGCTTCATACTCTACCGGGGACAGCTGGTTATTGAAACCATGCCGCCTCCGAGTGTTGTAAACTATCTCAATATAATTGAAGTCATCACTGCGTGCTGTTTCTCTCGTTGAGTAAATGTGTCGGCGAATTCGTTCTCGTTTAGGTAACTGGAAAAAGCTCTCTGCTACTGCATTGTCATGACAGTTGCCACGTCGACTCATACAGAAGCGGACCCCGTATCTGAGACAATAGTATAAGTGTAAATCCTGAGGTAATTTGGGACACGACACGAGAAAATTATGAGACGA
>TARA_B110000503_G_scaffold143645_1_pt1 | contig 17450 bp, 16 predicted proteins | sample TARA_B110000503 | Tara Oceans TARA_B110000503 (sample SAMEA4397472) | marine metagenome | biome: Polar Biome; feature: [SRF] surface water layer (ENVO:00010504); material: water (ENVO:00002006), including particulate matter (ENVO:01000060) such as... | depth 5 m | reverse complement strand
GGAGATGCAGCTATCGCAGGCCAAGGTTTGGTTTACGAGATCGTGCAAATGGCCCAATTGGAGGGCTATAAGACGGGAGGTACGATTCACATTGTTGTAAATAATCAAGTCGGATTTACTACCAATTATTTAGATGCTCGTTCTTCAACATATTGTACCGATGTTGGTAAGGTCACACTTTCACCCGTCCTGCACGTGAATGCAGACGATGCAGAGGCCGTTGTCCATGCGATATTATTTGCTCTAGATTTTAGGATGGAGTTTGGTCGAGATGTCTTTATCGATTTGCTAGGATATAGAAAATATGGGCATAATGAGGGAGATGAGCCGAGATTTACGCAACCTAAATTATATAAGTCAATAGCGAAACATCCGAATGCGCGTACTATTTATGCGAATAAACTGATTGAGGAAGGAGTCATTGATGAAAATTTCACAGCGACATTAGAACAAGATTACAAAGACAACCTAGAAGAGAATCTTGAAGATTCAAGAAAAGAAGATACAACAGTTGTAACGCCTTTTATGCAAGAAGACTGGAAAGGGTTTAGCTATGCTACAGAGGATAAAATGATGGAAGATGTCGATACGACATTCGACTTAACAGAACTCTCTAAAATTGCGGGGGTAATTACTAATTTGCCTAAAGACAGGAAGTTTTTAAGAAAAATTTCTAGACTCATTGAGGCTCGTAATGACATGTTTTTTAAAGACAACAAGCTGGATTGGGCGATGGGTGAATTGCTCGCATATGGAACCTTATTAAAAGAGGGATATAACGTACGAATAAGTGGGCAGGATGTAGAGAGAGGAACCTTTTCACATCGACACGCAATCGTCAAAGCAGAGGAAAGTGAAGAGGAAGTTGTTTTACTGAATCGGTTGTCCGGTAATCCTGGCGTATTTTCTATTTACAATTCGTTGCTTTCTGAATACGGAGTTGTTGGTTTTGATTATGGATATGCGATGGCAAGTCCAGATACACTTACCATTTGGGAAGCTCAGTTTGGAGATTTCAGTAATGGGGCCCAAATTATGATAGACCAATATATTTCTGCTGCAGAAGATAAATGGAAATTACAAAATGGTCTTGTAATGCTATTGCCTCATGGGTATGAAGGACAGGGTGCAGAACATTCTTCAGCGAGAATGGAGCGGTATCTGCAATTGTGTGCAAGCGATAATATGTTTATAGCAGACTGCACAACGCCAGCAAACATGTATCATTTGTTGCGTCGCCAGTTAAAAATAAAATACAGAAAACCATTAATTGTATTTACGCCTAAGAGTTTGTTGCGACACCCTAAAGTGGTTTCGACCAAAGAAGAATTTGCAAATGGTAGTTTTCAAGTTGTAATTGATGATTTTGATGCGGAAGTATCTAAAGTGAAGACCTTGGTTTTTGTGAGCGGTAAATTTTATTATGATTTATTGGACGCCAAAGAGGATCAAAAAAGGGACGACGTTGCCATCGTGCGTGTTGAGCAATTATTTCCCTTACCATCCAAGAAAATGAAGGCAATTATTGAAAAATATAAAAATGCAGACGATCTTGTTTGGGCCCAGGAAGAGCCTCGGAATATGGGTGCTTATTCACACATTTTAATGCATTTTGATGGTGCAGCGCGCTTTAGAGTTTGTAGTAGAAAAATATACGCAGCACCAGCCTCTGGAAGTAGTGTGAGGTCTAAGATGAGGCAAGCAAAAATTGTGAATAGCGTTTTTCATAGAAATGACGTTTAGGCAAGACAGATTATAGAAAGATAATAGAGTGTTAATCTAATTTCCGAAGAAATATTCATCCGAAATTGATTGAAGGAAGATAATAAATTAAAATAGTATGGCATTAGAAATGAAAGTTCCCTCACCGGGAGAGTCTATTACCGAAGTAGAAATAGCCGCGTGGTTGGTTGAAGATGGTGATTATGTTGAAAAAGACCAGGCTATCGCCGAGATAGATAGTGATAAAGCGACTCTCGAATTACCCGCCGAAGAAAGTGGGATCATTACGCTAAAAGCTGAAGAGGGAGATGCAGTGGCTGTAGGAGAAGTTGTTTGTTTTATTGACACTGATGCGCCAAAACCGGATGGCGTAAAAGCATCAAAAAAAGAAGTTTCAGGCAACAGCAAGAAGGAAGAAGAACCAGCAGCTCAAATAAAGAAAGAGAATTATGCCACTGGAACTCCATCACCTGCGGCAAAAAAGATACTTTCGGAAAAGGACATAGATGCTTCAACTGTGAAGGGTTCTGGGAGAGATGGGCGAATTACGAAATCGGATGCTGAGAGAGCAACACCTTCAATGGGCACTCCAGGGCTAGGCGGCCATGGAACTGAGCGAAAAAAACTCTCAATGTTGAGGCGAAAAGTTGCAGAGCGCTTGGTTTCAGCAAAAAATGAAACGGCGATGCTTACTACTTTTAATGAAGTAGATATGACGGCTATTTTTGAACTAAGAAGTCAATATAAAGAACAGTTTAAAGAGAAGCATGGTGTCGGTTTAGGCTTTATGTCTTTCTTTACACTTGCCATAGTAAGAGCGCTAAAGTTATTTCCTGATGTCAATTCTATGATAGATGGAGATTTTCAAATCAAGCATGACTTTATAGACATATCGATTGCAGTTTCAGGTCCAAAAGGACTTATGGTTCCGATTATTAGAAATGCAGAGAATTTAACCTTTAGAGGTGTAGAATCTGAGGTAAAACGTTTAGCAATTCGTGCTAGGGACGGTCAAATTACCGTGGATGAAATGACAGGAGGGACATTTACCATATCGAACGGAGGAGTATTTGGAAGCATGTTGTCAACTCCTATAATCAATCCGCCACAGTCGGGTATTTTAGGAATGCACAATATCGTTGAAAGACCAATAGTAAAAGGGGGAGAAATTGTAATTGCACCAATCATGTTTGTGGCCCTCTCTTACGATCATAGAATTATCGATGGAAGAGAATCTGTTGGCTTTTTAGTTGCAGTAAAAGAAGCAATAGAGAACCCAATGGAGCTTTTAATGAATAGTGATGTTATAGGCGCTTTGGAGTTGTAAAAGTTCAACCTTGACTACAAATTAAAAAACCGCTCGAACATTTGCTCTAGTGGTTTTTTTATTTTCATTCTATCATCCAACAATTTTCTTTATTTTTGACACTGTAAAATACAATTATGCATTACAAAAGAATATTATTAAAATTATCTGGGGAAGCTCTAATGGGTGGGCGGCAATATGGAATTGACCCTGAAAGACTTAGAGAATATGCCCAGGATATCAAAGAAATTGGAGCCAAAGGAGTTGAAATCGCTATTGTAATAGGTGGTGGAAATATCTTTCGAGGGGTTTCTGGAGCCAGTAAAGGAATGGATAGGGTGCAGGCCGATAATATGGGCATGTTGGCTACCGTAATTAATGGTCTTGCATTACAAAGTGCGTTAGAGAATGAAGGCGTAAAAACACGCTTGCAGAGTGCCATAAATATTAATGAAGTTGCCGAACCTTTTATTCGACGTAAAGCAATAAGTCATTTGGAAAAAGGACGGGTTGTAATATTTGGCGGAGGTACTGGAAATCCATATTTTACAACAGATTCTGCGGCTGTTTTAAGGGCTATAGAAATTGGAGCAGATGTAATTTTGAAAGGAACTCGTGTAGATGGAATTTACTCAAGTGACCCAGAAAAGGACACAACAGCAACAAAGTTTGATTTTATAAGTTTCGAAGACGTACTTAAGAAAGGTTTAAAGGTGATGGATACCACTGCTTTTACTTTAAGTCAGGAAAATGAACTGCCAATTGTTGTTTTTGACATGAACACAAAAGGGAATTTGTTAAAAGTAGTTTCTGGAGAAAAAATAGGGACAACAGTCAATTTGTAAAGCGGGTTATATTTTTAAAACCCAGACTAAAAAGATTAAAATGGAAGAAGAAATTAAATTCATTTTAGAGAGCACGCAAGAAGCAATGGAAAATGCACTCGTGCATCTCAAGAAAAAGTTTGTTAACATTCGCGCTGGGAAAGCATCTCCATCAATGGTAGCAGGTGTCATGGTAGATTACTATGGCAGTCCAACTCCATTGGGTCAGGTGGCTAATGTAAACACCCCAGATGGAATGACAATAACCATCCAGCCATGGGAAAAAAACTTGATTCCTGAAATTGAAAAGGGAATTCATCACGCAAATATTGGTTTTAATCCAATGAACAATGGTGAAAGTATTATAATTACTGTACCGCCATTGACTGAAGAACGAAGGATGGAATTGGCAAAACAGGCCAAGAACGAAGCTGAAGAATCAAAAATAGGTGTCAGAAATGACAGAAAAAATGCAAACAACGATATCAAGGATTTAGACATCTCTGAAGATTTGAAGAAGAATTTAGAAATTGATATTCAGACGATGACGGATGTACATATTCGTAAAATCGATGAAGTTATGGTACTCAAGGAAAAAGAAATTATGACGGTTTAGTCTTTTTTAATCTCTTATGATTCTTGCAGAATTACTCCAGTCTTCTATGCACAAGACATCTTTATTTTTGGCAGTTCTCTGATTTCACAGGGTCTGTAATCCAATTCAATCAGCATTTCACTACTACTCCTATTCTTTGGGAAAGTCCTTTCATTAATTGAGAACTACTGTGATCCAATCTGTAGTATGCCTATGATGAAAATAGGTCGGCAAAGGGCTCAATTTACCTGAACCTTTAATCAAATAAAATCTTAGCTAAAAAGATTCGTAGCACACTTGGAATTCATACCTTTATCACTTTCTAATTTGTCTCTATTTTGAATAAACTTTTTAGTATCGGTTTTTGGGGTGCCATCGCTGGTTTCATATTGAGAAACCGGGCTTTTATTCTTGTCGTAATAGCCGGAATAACAGTTCTTTTGGGGATGCAATGGCAACACATGAGGTTTACCTATACGGAAGCTAATTTATTGCCTGATGACCATGAAATCAACCTTGAATACAAAGCGTTTTTAGACCAGTTTGGTGAAGAAGGAAACCTCATTGTATTAGGGGTAAAAGACAGTGCGTTATTTACACCAGAAAAGTTTTCCGCATGGAATCAGTTGTCTTCCGACTTCAGAAAGGCTGAAGAGGTAGAATTAACACTGTCAATTGGAGACCTTCAAAAATTAGAAAAGAGAAAAGATATCGAAGGTTTTAAGATGGTTCCCTTTATTAAGGATTCTATTTTTACCCAAGAAGGATTAGACAAATATAAATACGAGCTTTTTGCAAAACTGCCCTTTTATAGTGGATTGGTGTATAGCCCTGATAAAAAATCCATTCGGACGGCAATTTACCTGAATAAGGACATTGTGAATAGTGCAGCTCGGAAAGACTTTATTGTCGAAGAATTAATTCCACGAGTTAAAAAGTTTGAGCAAGATACAGGAGTAAAAGTACATACTTCTGGAATGCCATATATTAGAACACTAAATTCTCAAAACATCATAGATGAAATAGGAATGTTTGTTGGAGCGGCATTGCTTGTGACTTCGGTCATATTTTTCTTCTTTTTCAGATCTTTTAGGGCTACAATAATTTCGATGATAACGGTGATCATTGGCGTTATGTGGGCTTTTGGGATTCTAGGGTTATTGCATTATGAGATAACGGTCCTTACAGCCTTAATTCCACCTCTTATTATTGTTATTGGAATTCCAAATTGTATTTTCTTGATTAATAAATACCAACAAGAAATTAAGCAACACGGGAATCAGGCAAAATCGTTACAACGTGTTATTTCGAAAGTTGGAAATGCAACCTTAATGACCAATGTGACCACCGCTTCAGGTTTTGCAACATTTATTTTAACAAACAGTCAGTTGCTTAAGGAGTTTGGTATTGTAGCTTCTATAAATATTATGGCGATCTTTTTGCTGAGCTTATTTATAATACCAATTATGTATAGCTACATGGCGGTACCAAAAAACAAACACTTGAAACATCTCAATAAAAGATGGATTAATACCTTTGTTGATTGGATGGAAAAAACGGTAAGGGAGCATAGTATTTCAATTTATGTATGTGCCACATTGTTGCTTTGTTTGAGTATTATAGGTATTTTCAACATAAAGATTTCGGGAAGTATTATAGAGGATATGCCCAAACAAACCGAGTTCTATAAGGATATTAAATTCTTTGAGAGAGAATTTGACGGCATCATGCCCTTAGAAATATTGGTTGACACAAAACGGGAGAAAGGCGTTATGAAACTTGCTACTCTTAAGAGAATTGATAAATTACAAGAATATATTGAAGACATTCCAGAATTCTCAAAACCACTCTCTGTGGTCGAATTGGTTAAATATTCGAAGCAGGCATATTATAATAATAATCCCGAGTATTATCAGTTGCCTAATAGTCAAGAGCAAACCTTTCTACTAGCATACGCCAAGAGCAGTGCCAAAAGCACAAACCTTCTAAAGAGTTATGTCGATTCCACTGGTCAGTATGCGCGCATCACCACTTTTATGATGGACACTGAAACCGACAGATTTGATCGAATTGAAGAAGACCTATTGGCGAAAATTGATAAAATATTTCCTGTAGATCGTTATAATGTTTCACTTACCGGGAAGGCATTAGTATTTCAGAAAGGGACTAAATATTTGGTAACGAATCTAATAATCTCGCTCTCGCTAGCTATTTTACTCATAGCCTTGTTTATGGCGTGGATGTTCAGAAGTTTTCGAATGATCCTTGTCTCATTAATACCTAACCTACTGCCATTGATAATTACCGCCGGGCTTATGGGGTTTTTAGGGGTTCCAATAAAACCATCGACCATCTTAGTATTTAGTATTGCCTTTGGAATTTCAGTAGATGATACAATACATTTTTTGGCAAAATATCGCCAGGAATTAATTGCCAACAATTGGAAGATAAAAAAATCAGTCTACGCGGCTCTTCGCGAGACGGGATTTAGTATGATTTATACTTCCATCGTGTTGTTTTTTGGGTTTTCTGTGTTCACAATCTCCAGTTTTGGAGGGACGGTAGCCTTGGGAGCTTTGGTGTCTATTACGCTATTATTTGCGATGTTAGCAAACCTGCTTTTACTACCTTCACTATTATTATCTCTTGAGAGAAGTATTGCGAATAAAGAGACCTTGAGAGAACCATCTTTAGAAATTATTCCCAATAAGGAGAAAGAGGATGAATATGGGCCTAAGTAGAAAATTTCGTTTTTAGAGAAAACAAACTGGCGCGTTGTTTTAAGAGGCTATTTAAATGTAAAATCGAATTATAGAATTTGCCCTTTGTTTCTAATAAATTATATTTGCGCCTCAATTTAAATCGTTATGCAGCATACAGAAATTAGTACATTGTTGAGAAGTGAACCTTCACACCATGAGTTTATAGTGAAAGGTTGGGTGCGCTCTTTTAGGAGCAATCGCTTTATTGCATTGAACGATGGGTCTACAATCAAAAACCTACAATGCGTTATAGATTTTGAAAACTTTGACGATGATGTAATAAAGAAAATCTCAGTAGGAGCAGCCATTAAAATTACTGGCGTACTTGTTAAAAGCCAAGGTCAAGGACAAAATGTTGAAATACAGGTTGATAGCGTAGATATTTTAGGGGAAGCAAATCCGGAAGAGGTGAAATTAACAATTTTATCTCCGAAACGACACAGTCTAGAAACACTGAGAGAGCAAGCACATTTGCGTGTTAGAACGAACACTTTTAGCGCAGTGATGCGCACGCGGTCTAAATTATCTTTTGCGGTACATGAATATTTTCAGAAGAATGGCTTTAACTATATGCACACGCCAATTGTTACAGGGAGTGATGCAGAAGGGGCTGGCGAAATGTTCCGCGTGAGTTCTTTAAGCCCAACAAATCCACCCCTAGATGGGAACGGGAATGTCAATTACAAAGAAGATTTCTTCGGAAAGGAGACCAATTTAACAGTTAGTGGTCAACTGGAAGCCGAAACCTATGCGATGGGTTTAGGAAAGGTGTATACATTTGGACCTACCTTTAGGGCTGAGAATTCTAATACTTCGCGTCATCTAGCAGAATTTTGGATGATAGAACCTGAAGTTGCGTTTAATGATTTAGACGCAAATATGGATCTAGCTGAAGACTTCATAAAATACATCCTTAAATATGCATTAGATAACTGCAAGGAGGATCTAGAGTTTTTAGAGAGTCGTTTGTTACAGGAAGAAAAGTCGAAGCCCATGGCGGAGAGAAGTGATATGACTTTAACAGAAAAAATAGCGTTTATCGTCGAAAATAATTTTAAGCGCGTAAGTTATACAGAAGCCATTGAAATTTTAAAAAGATCCAAGCCAAATCAAAAGAAAAAATTTAAATATATAATTGAAGAATGGGGTGCCGATTTGCAAAGTGAGCATGAACGATTTTTGGTAGAAAAACACTTTAAGTGCCCGGTAATTTTGTTTGATTATCCTGCCAAGATCAAGGCCTTTTATATGCGTTTGAACGATGATGGAAAAACGGTTCGGGCCATGGATGTTTTATTCCCTGGTATTGGAGAAATCGTTGGAGGATCGCAACGTGAAGAGCGCTATGACGTTTTAAAACAGAAAATGGAGGCGATGGGTATCGACGAAAAAGAACTGTGGTGGTATCTGGAATTACGAAAGTTTGGAACGGCTACTCATAGTGGATTCGGATTGGGTTTTGAACGCATGGTTCAGTTTGTTACAGGCATGGGAAATATTAGAGATGTAATTCCTTATCCTCGCACACCCGGAAATGCCGAATTTTAGGCCTAAAATGTCCTTACGATATACCGTTTTGATTGTGTTAAAATCGCTATGTGAAAGCAGGTTGTTAAAACGGATTACTTTACCGATTAAGTAATTCCTTTTTTTTAACTTTATCTGTATCAAAATAAATCATGCTTAAACAACAACTCAATTTTAAATTATCACAAAAGCTATCTCCGCAACAGATCCAGTTGATGAAGTTGATTCAATTGCCAACGCAGGCATTTGAACAAAGAATTTCTCAAGAAATGAATGAAAACCCCGCATTAGAGGGAGGCAAGGAGGAGACTGAAAGTTTTGATGATGACTTCGGCGATGATAGCCTCGAAGATGATTTTGATGAGGGTACCGAGATTGTTGAGACAGAGATAAATGTAGATGATTATTTAAGTGATGACGAGACTCCGGGATACAAGTTGTCGGCAAATAATTATAGTGCAGACGATGAGGAGAAGCAAATGCCATATGCTGCAGGAACTTCATTTACGCAGTATTTAATGCAGCAATTAAGCACATACCGCTTAGACGAGGAAGAACAGGAGATCTCTCGATTTCTGGTTGGGAGCGTTGATGAAAGCGGTTATATAAGGCGTCAACTTATCGATATAGTAGATGATCTCGCCTTCACCCAAAATGTATATACCACAGTAGATAAAATAGAAAAGGTTCTTCGGTTGGTTCAAGATCTCGATCCGCCAGGAGTAGGGGCTAGAGACCTTCAAGAGTGTTTGTTAATCCAACTTCTGAGAAAAAAGGATAGCCAAGGAGTGGCATTGGCAATATCGATACTAAGAGATTCTTTTGAACATTTTTCTAAAAAGCACTATGCTAAATTAATTCAGAAATACACGATATCGGAAGACCAATTACGTAGTGCAATTCACGAAATAGAAGGTTTAAATCCAAAGCCAGGAGGTACCTATGCTGGAAATAACAAAATCGTAGAACATGTTGTGCCTGATTTTGCAATAACAATCGTTGAAGGAAAATTGGAACTAACACTTAATGGAAGAAACGCCCCCGAATTGCACGTGTCAAGGGAGTACACAAACATGTTAAAAGGGTATAAGGAAGCTACGCAAAAATCGAAATCTCAGAAAGACGCTGTTCAATTCATTAAACAAAAATTAGATGCGGCCAAGTGGTTTATTGATGCAATTAAGCAAAGACAGCAGACCCTCTTTGTTACTATGAATTCAATTATGCATCATCAGGAAGGCTATTTTTTATCAGGTGATGAACGTAAATTGAAACCCATGATTTTAAAGGATATTGCCGATAAAATTAAAATGGATATCTCGACAGTTTCAAGAGTAGCAAATAGTAAATATGTAGATACTCCTTACGGTACGCGATTGATTAAGGAGTTTTTCAGTGAATCCATGAAGAATGATCAAGGCGAAGACGTTTCTACGAAAGAGATCAAGAAAATTCTTGAAATTACGATCGGCGAAGAAAATAAAAGGAAGCCATTTACTGACGATAAATTGGCTAAATTATTATTGGAAAAAGGGTATCCCATCGCACGAAGAACGGTTGCCAAATATCGGGAACAATTAGATTTACCTGTTGCTCGACTTAGAAAAGAAATATAATGGATTTTCTCCTTAGAATAGGCGCTTATATTTTTCACCCTTTGTTAATGCCCTTGTTAGGAGTGCTTTTGTATTTTGGCATTAGTCCTCGTTTTTTTGAAGTTGAAATGCTATTGGCAAGTGTAATGGCCGTTTTAATAATAACAGTGCTTATTCCAATTATCACCTTTTTCTTATTAAAAAACTTGAAAATTTTGTCGTCAATACATCTCGAAAGAGTTGAAGATCGAAAAATTCCGTTAATGATTCAATGCGTGCTATTGTTGTTGATTATTAAGATGGTTTTTGAGCCGTATGAAAATCCTGAGTTATACTATTTTTTCGTCGGAATACTATTCTCAACACTGTTAGCCTTGATGCTCGTTTTGCTGAAGTTTAAGGTTAGTTTGCATCAAATAGGTATCTCTGGCCTAACCATTTTTTTAATGGCTTTAGGATTGTATTTTAAGGTAGACTTGGTGTTCACTATAAGTTTGTTTTTTATAGCGAATGGATGGGTTGCAACATCTAGGCTACATACAAATTCGCATAGTGCAATTGAACTTGTTGCAGGTTTCTTTACTGGTGTGTTGCCTCAGTTAATAATGATGAATTACTGGCTATAGTATATAAAATACCATTCCTAATCGTAGGGTGCGAAAAAGAACTTCTTGTCCGTCGGTGGTTAGCGCATCTTTAAAAAAAGGGTTGAGGCTATAACTAGCTATAAAATTAAAAGAATTATATCCGAGTGTTAAAGAGGTTCCAAGTCTTAATTTCTGAAACTCTGGAATATCTGTTTGATTCACGTTGTTTCCTATTTGCTTGAAGGTACTTTTATGCCAATACGTATAGCCAATATTAAACCCTGCATAGATTCGCCAAAATTTATATGTCTCAGCAGTTGATGTGCGCCAGCGAAGTTCAATTGGAACCTCAACAGTCGATGTGCTAAAGCTATTTCTTGTAAAGTCTACATCCTGATCGTCCAGGACTGTGAAAATTGTTTTCCCATCAGCTTCTTCTCCGATAAATAGTAGTTGACCATATACATTAAATGAAAGGCCAGCACCAATGGCAATGGCTACATTGCGCCTTTTATTTAAGGGCATGTCTCTTAAAAAACCAAATTGAATACCCCCAGATAGGCCTCGAATTTTTACCCCAGTTGGGACGTCCGCCAATACATTATAGGTCGCTCCAATGTAAAATTGATCTTCACGATATTTCGTATCACTTTCAGCATTTGGAAGGGTGCTTTGAGCGAAAGTGTTATAAGATAGGAACCCTAAAAAAAAGCAAATACAGAGTTGTAAACATCGTAGCATGGTATAAAGATAATTGTAATTTTAATATATCTAAAACAATAAACCCTGTACTGAATATCAGCACAGGGTTTCGTATATAGTAATAGAGCAAATACCTATTGGTCTAATTCATTTCCTTGGGCGGTAATATAAATAAGTTTTAACATATTTAATTCGCGCAATTCTTGTTTGATGTCAGAAACAAGACCTGTGTTGGTCTCCTTATCAACCTTCAAAGCTACCATCACTTTTTCTTGAAGTTCTGGACGAAGTTTACGTCTCGCTTCTTCTAAGGCAAATTTTAGACTTGTAATGTCTGTGTACTTATCACCTATTTGAATTTTCCCTTCTCTCCCGTATTTATCTTGATAACGAGCACTTGGCTTGCCAGCAAAGATATATACAGATCGATCTTTCTGTAATTTTTCAACTTGATCCGCCTTTGGCATTTGATTTAAGACCAAAAGGTTGTTGTTTCTTAAAACAGTAACAACCATGAAGAAAAACAATAACATAAATACAATATCAGGCAAGGACGCAGTGTTAACCGCAGGTAATTCTCCACTTTTTTTCTTTGTGAATTTTGACATAGTATGCTTTTTTTAAAGTCCTGATTTCTTTGGTTCTGCTTCTGATAATTTGAGAGGAAACAGTTTCTGGATGTTTTCTAGCTTGGATTTTATTATTTCTTCATCCCCTGAGAAATTACCATCTGCTACATTCTTCTTCATTTCAGTAAATTTCCAACCGTATAAACGCTCCGACTCTCTGTTCCTTAAAAAATTGTAAGCAGCTACCAGTTCATTTTGAACGGATATGTACATTTTATAGGAAGTTAGCCTGTCATTTTGAACAGATATAACGGCTTTATCCGGATTATCAGATGAACTTTTAGACCGATCCCCTTTACAATGACTGCAATATTCAGGACTTCCTGCAACTGCTCCACCATTATCTAAAAATTCGATAGCAGCGAGTCTTAAGTCTTTAAGTTCCATCAATTCGTCCTCCACTAATAATTGATCGCTCTTATTTACGTTAACTATAAAAAGATTTTTCTCTTTTATTATTGGTGGTTCTTCGGTAGGAGGTTCAATGGGCGGAAGTTGTCTAGCTATCCCCTTATCTTTCTCAATAGTAGTTGTTACTAAAAAGAAAATAAGCAAGAGGAAGGCTATGTCCGCCATAGAGCCTGCATTAACTTCTGGTGTTGCTCTTCTCGCCATTATTTACTAATTAATTTTTTAACTCCACTAAAGGTCATGGACCCTATCGCTATGATTCCTAAAAGGACAAATGCGTTTATCCCTGTTGAAATCCATCTTGAGCCACTTTCGGATAGTGTTTTACCATCCTTCATAAGCGTTTCAGATCCATCTGCTGTTACATAGGAGATGATAACAACGGCCAAGAAAGCACCCACTGTGATCAAGGTTTTTTTAATATCTCCTGCTAGAATACCCTTCAGAACAAAAATGACTACGAAAAAAAGAACCAAAGCAAACATAATGTATGCAATGTACAAGAATCCATCAAGACCTTCCCCCGTTGCTTTTACCGCATCGTCACCATTAGACACTATCATTGCTAGAGATACAACACCAGCAACACTAAGTATCAACGCGACAATTTTTAAAATTTTATGTAAACCCATTATTTGGTATGTATTAAAATTATTTTTTGTTTTTGTGATCTACCAACATATCAATTAATGTGATAGAAGCATCTTCCATACTATTTACAATGCTGTCAATTTTTGCAATGATATAATTATAAAAGATTTGAAGAATAATAGCAACTACTAAACCAAATACTGTAGTTAGAAGTGCCACTTTAATACCACCAGCTACTAAGGACGGGTTCATGTCTCCTGCAGCTTCAATTTTATCAAATGCGAATATCATTCCAATTACGGTTCCCATGAAACCAAGCATAGGTGCCAAAGCAATAAACAATGAAATCCAAGAAACGTTTTTCTCCAACTGTCCCATTTGAACACCACCGTAAGCTACAACAGCTTTTTCTGCCGCATCAATACTTTCATCAGCTCTTTCAAGACCTTGGTAATATATAGAAGCTACTGGCCCCTTTGTATTACGACAAACCTCCTTAGCAGCATCAATACCGCCAGAGCTCAATGCATCCTCGACATCTTGTGCTAATTTTTGAGTGTTTGTAGTTGAAAGATTTAAATAAATTATTCTTTCGATAGCAATTGCTAATCCGAGAATCAAACATAATAGGACGATTCCCATAAAGCTTGGACCACCTTCAATAAAACGTTGTTTTAAATTTTGATGCCATCCTTGTTCTTCAGCTCCTGAACCAGCGTCATCTTCATTTTGCACAAAAGTAATTGTTGCTGCTGCTGTTAGCGTTTGAGTTGAAATTGGCGAAGTTTGCGCTGCAGTTGCAGTGAATGTTCCTGCAAAAACCAATGCGGCAATTGCCATAATAGAAAATATTTTTTTCATTGCTATTGACTTAAAGTTTGTTTTTAGTTTTAAGGTGCTAAAGATAAAATAATTTAGTGAATCTACAATAATAAATTTGCTGACTTACTGTCTTTGCTGGAATTAAGATAGTTAAGATCTGAAATTAAGATGATTCGGAATTAATTTGATAAAATGAGGCCGGTTATCGCCCTCTTTTCCCTTTTTAACTACTAGAAAAGAGAACTAGAATGACCCCTATTATTTTTTTAATTGAGCAGCCTAATCCTCCTAGATATCTCTGTTACAGTTCATTTGCAGGGATTGTAAACGCAGATTTATTGCGATACTTTATCCAATGTTATTGACGAGTCATTAGGAAGCTGCCATGGGTACTGTTTTTATCGATGCCCTTTACGATTTATTTGAGTTGGATCGAGTAAATGGTAAAGGGAGGGATGTATTTGCAGAGAGGAAGGGATTCGAACCCTCGATACGTTGCCGTATACACGCTTTCCAGGCGTGCGCCTTAAGCCACTCGGCCACCTCTCTAAAAGATACGTTTAGATCTAATTTAAGACTTAAAACGGATGGCAAAGAACAAAAAAAAAGAAATGATATAAAAGTGTTTAAGTAATTATTTAATGCATTTCTCCTCGCAAAGAAGTTTCAAAAATTGTTTTGAAACTATTTGAAGTGAGCTTTTCACCCAAAAGATACATCAACTTTGCAAGGGCAGCTTCAGTAGTAGCATCTTTCGCCGAAATAACACCTAACTTTTTAAGTTCAAGGCTGGTTTCATATTTGCCCATTGAAACACTACCTCCCGAACATTGAGTGACATTGATAACAGGAATGTCTCTAGCGATTATTTTTTTTAAAGCGGAAAGAAACCAGGGTTCATTTGTAAGATTACCACTACCATACGATTCTAAAACCAGACCTTTTATTTGGGGATAATTAAAAAGATGGTTTATTGTGGTCTCATCAAGACCGGGAAACATCTTTACAAGAAGGATGTTTGACTCCATCTTTTTATGAACCTTTAATTTTTTCCTTCTATTTACTGGTAACAAGGCATTTTTGTTCACTTTTAAGTGAACCCCACTTTGAACCAGGGCGGGATAGTTTAAAGACGCGAATGCTTCAAAATGTTCTGCGTTTATTTTGGTAGTTCGGTTGGCGCGATATAATTTATACTCAAAATATAGACCCACTTCAGTAATACTAGAGACCCCATTTTCCTTTAGCGCTGCTATTTGAATGGATGTAATTAAGTTTTCTTTTGCATCGGTTCGGAGATCCCCAATCGGTAATTGCGACCCAGTAAAGATTACAGGTTTAGATAAGTTTTCGAGCATAAAACTAAGTGCAGAAGCGGTATAGGACATGGTGTCACTTCCATGTAAGATTACAAACCCGTCGAACATCGTGTAATTATCCTCAATGATAGAAGCAATGTCAATCCAATATTTTGGGTTCATATTTGAACTGTCAATAGGTTTCTCAAAACTTCGTGTTGAAATATTACAGTCCAACAATTTTAATTCAGGGATGTGCTTAAGCAGATCTTTAAAGTTGAAATTCTTGAGCGCAGCTGTTTCAAAATCTCTAATCATTCCAATGGTACCGCCGGTGTATATAAGAAGTATATTTGATTTTTTATTCATAATACATTTTTAAAGTTCGAATCTATCTGCATAGCACTTTATATGCCAAAAACATCTTTAGCGTTTTTAGTTGTAGTTGCTGCTACTTCTTCGAGTGAAATACCATAGATATCCGAAATTTTATCACTTACCAATGTGAGATATGCACTTTCATTTCGTTTCCCGCGGTGTGGCACTGGTGCAAGGTAAGGTGAATCGGTTTCCAAAACAATGTGCTTCAAGTCTATTTGGTTTAGGAAGCGGTCAATTTTTCCATTTTTGAACGTCACAACACCTCCGATGCCTAATTTCATATTATAGGAAATGGCGCGATTTGCCTGCTCTATTGTCCCTGTAAAGCAATGAAATATACCCGATAGATCTTCTCCTTTTTCTGATTCAAGTACGTCAAATATTTCATCAAAAGCATCTCGACAATGAATAATAATGGGTAGTTTGTATTTTTTGGCTAGCTGAATCTGCCTTTTAAAAGCAATTTTCTGAATCGATAGCGTCGCTTTATCCCAATATAAATCAATTCCAATTTCACCAACAGCATAAAAACTTCTTCGCTTAAACTGAGCTTCCACATGGTCTAATTCTTCCTCAAAATTTTCTTTCACTGAAGTTGGATGCAAGCCCATCATAAGAAAGACTTCTTCGGGGTATTTTGATTCTAGGTCATACATTGCGTTTGTGTATCCCGAGTCTATGGCAGGAATAAAGAATCGTTTTACACCTGCATCTCTTGCACGCTGCATCATGGCGTCACGATCCTCTGTAAATGCGTCACTATATAAATGGGTGTGTGTGTCTGTTAACATACTTGCAAAGCTAGGTTCTTTTTTCAGAAAAACCCGACTGCTAGTCAAAAGCTAATGTGTTTTTCTAACTTTACAAAAAAACATTGAGATTTGACTACATTACGCAATCATTTGGAAGAACGGGGGTTTTATCGAATTCCATTGAAGAAAATAGCCTCTGGGCATTATAAACTTTCAGCAAAAATTAATGGGAGATTAGGCGAATTTATTTTAGATACGGGTGCATCAACTAGCTGTGTTGGCTTCGCAAGCGCTGATCATTTTGCTTTAAAAAGTGAGGCTAGTAAAGTAAAAGCTGCTGGAGCTGGAGCAATTAACATGGTAACCAAGCTGGCTCGAAAAAACACCTTTTCAATAGGTACATGGAGCATAGATAAAATGGATTTTATGCTTTTTAATTTATCGCATGTTAATGAAGCCTTGCTTGACGTAAAAGAGAGTGAAATTCAAGGAATCATTGGGGCAGATTTTTTGAAACTCAGAAGGGGTGTTATAGATTATGGGAGAAATTGTTTGTACATCAAATAGAATACGATCTATCAATAGCTTACTTTTTTTTAGTACATTTAGTTATTAACTCACGAAATCCCCCCATGCCTAAAAAGATTTTGGTAATAGCACCTTTGCTATTTCTATTTATAACTTCCACCACAGGACAGAATTTGGAAGATTATATAGCTCTTGCTAAAAATTCAGTGAATCAAAGTGAGAGGTTTATTTTTTTAGATTCTGTAATCTCCAAATCGCATCGAACACATCCTGACAATTTTCTTAAGTACAGCTTAATTTATATTGCCTTAGCGAAGGAACTTGACAGTATTGAAGGTGCCGCAAAGAAGGCAATCAACATACAAAGCATCCTCGTAAACACAAAAAGGGATCCTAAAAAAGCAATTGAAGTTATCGA
>TARA_B110000503_G_scaffold118103_1_pt1 | contig 17454 bp, 19 predicted proteins | sample TARA_B110000503 | Tara Oceans TARA_B110000503 (sample SAMEA4397472) | marine metagenome | biome: Polar Biome; feature: [SRF] surface water layer (ENVO:00010504); material: water (ENVO:00002006), including particulate matter (ENVO:01000060) such as... | depth 5 m | reverse complement strand
AAATAGATAATTTTACCATTTATAAAAATCCCGAAGGACGTTTTATTCCTCCTCATGAAATTACTGAAGAAGATAAAATATTGGACGGATTCAATTGGATGATCGATAGAAGGCCCACTTTGGAAGATATTTTTATCAAACCCATTTCAATTGAATCCCCAGACACTGCTAATCTAAAAAAGAAAGCAGTCGAATTGGATAGTGAAGAAGTTTTAGAAAACAAGAAAAAATTACAAGAAGTAAAATCTAGAAGTAAAGGATAAGATTTGCATGAGCCGTACGTTTATCATCCTAGTGCATTACTTTTGCAGCAATTATAAAATAAATGATGAAGTTAAGTAAAGGAATCTATTTCATCCTAGTAGCGAGTGTTTTTAGCGTAGGATGTACCAAATATCAAAAACTCTTAAAAAGTGCTGATTGGACGCCCAAATATGAGGCAGCAATGAAGTATTATGAAAATAAAGATTATGCCCGAGCAATTGGACTTTTTGATGATATTTTACCTATCATCAGAGGTACTAAAGAGGCCGAGGTCGCTAATTTTTATTATGCATACGCTCACTTCTATCAGGATCTTTTCATCCTAAGTGCGCATCATTTTCAGACTTTTGAAGGGATTTACTCAAGAAGTGAATACGCCCTAGAGGCCAAATATATGTTTGGTTATTCATTGTACAAGCAATCGCCAGTATACAGTCTTGATCAGACGCCTAGCTACGAAGCCATTAGCGTACTACAAGATTTTATCAATGAATATCCGCAATCAGCATTCGCCAATGATGCCACAAGTATTATCAATGAATTGCAACTAAAAATTGAATTAAAAGAATTTGAAGCTGCTAAATTGTACGCTAAGGTGAGGCAGTATGAAGCTGCAAGTGTCACTTTAGAAAACTTTATTAGGGATTTTCCAGGATCTGACCTTCAAGAAGAGGCCTTTTTTTTACGAATAAAAATGGCTCATGATTATGCTCGAGCTAGCATACAGTCAGTACAATCAGACCGTTTTATGCTGTGCGTTGATCGCTATATAGCGTTTCTTGATAAATACCCAAATAGTAAGTTCTTAGTAGAAGCAGAAGAATATTATAGTAATAGTACAGATTTTTTATATAAATTTGCAGAGAAAAATAATAAAGAGAATGGCTAATAACGCATCTATTATAACAAGAGACAATTCTATTCTGTCAGTGCCCACTGATAACATTTTTGAATCTTTGGTAATTATCGGCAAGCGCGCAAGACAATTATCAAGTATCCAAAAAGAGGAATTAAATGGTAAATTAGCCGAATTTGCTTCATCAGTCGATAATTTAGAAGAGATATTTGAAAACAGAGAACAAATTGAAATCTCAAAATTCTACGAGCGCATGCCCAAGCCAACTACTTTGGCTACAGAAGAATTTATAAATGGAGAAATTATTTTCAGAAGACGGGAAGAAGGAGATTCGGAAGGAATAAAGCTTTAATCGGTCCAGCCCATGTTGGCAGGAAAAAAAATATTAATTGCAGTCAGTGGCTCTATAGCCGCGTACAAGGTCGCATTTTTAGTTCGTTTACTTACCGCCCGAAATGCACAGGTCAAAGTGATCATGACCGAAAGTGCCAAAGATTTCATCACTCCCCTTACCCTAGCCACACTTTCAGAAGGACCTGTCTATTCTTCATTATTCAATAATGATACTGGAGAGTGGCACAATCATGTAAAACTGGGACTATGGGCAGATCTCATGTTGATCGCTCCTGCTTCGGCGAATACGATCGCCAAAATGACCAATGGTGTTTGTGATAATCTATTGTTAGCAACTTACTTATCTGCAAAATGTCCTGTTTTTTTTGCCCCTGCTATGGATTTAGATATGCTAGCACATGCAAGTACCCAACAAAATATTGCAACACTCATCGCTAGAGGAAATTACCTAATTGACTCAGAATCGGGGCTATTAGCAAGTGGTTTAGTTGGGCCAGGAAGGATGGCTGAACCTGAAAATTTAGTTGAAATTCTAGAAAATCATTTCAAAAAAGGTGCTTTCCATGGGAAAAAAATACTGATCACTTCAGGGCCAACTCATGAAGCGATTGATGCGGTACGGTTTATAAGCAATTCTTCTTCTGGAAAAATGGGTAAGGCAATTGCCCTCGCCTTTGCCAAGCAAGGTGCCGAAGTCATATTCGTTTCAGGACCTACCTCAAATTATCCAGGACATTCCCAAATCAGTTTGATTAAAGTAAAAACGGCTGATGAAATGTTTGCTGTTTGCAAACAGCGCTATCCAGAGGTCGATTATGCCATTTTCGCCGCTGCTGTTGCCGACTACAAACCTCAATGTATGAGTGCGCAAAAACTTAAAAAAAATGGCGCACCGCTTCATATTAAGTTGACAGAAAATCCAGATATAGCCTTTGAATTGGGTAAATTGAAATCAAACAAACAATTTCACGTCGGATTTGCACTTGAAAGTAATGATGCCGAGCACTTCGCTAAGGAAAAATTAAATAAAAAAAACTTTGATTTAATTGTGGTGAATTGTCTCGAAGACGCTGGTGCTGGTTTTGGTCATGAGACCAATAAAATCACTATTTATGACCGAGCCAATAAAAAAACATCATTTGAATTGAAGTCTAAAGATAAGGTAGCAATAGACCTATTATATTTAATAACAACCCATGAATAAACTATCTTTTCTAGGGCTATTAATATGGTCTGCATCCTTATCTGCTCAAGAGTTAAGCTGCAGAGTTATTGTGAATGCACAAGCTATTAATAGTATGGATAGCCGAAATTTCACAGAAATGGAAGTAGCCTTCAGCGAATTCTTAAATAATACCAAATGGACCTCAGATGAATTCAAAATTGAAGAAAGAATCAATTGTAATATTTTACTAACCTTGGGAGGGGATAGCGATCCCGCCTTGGGAAATTACAAAGCTTCTGTTCAAATACTATCTTCAAGGCCTGTATTTAATACTAGTCATGAAACCATTCTATTCAATTTCGCAGATCGTGATTGGGCTTTCGAATATGTAAATTCTCAACCTATCATTTATAATGAAAATAGTTTTATAGACAATCTTTCCGCACTTCTGTCCTATTACGCACTCATAATCATTGGATTGGATTATGATTCATTCGGAAAGATGGGAGGAGATCCTTACTTCAATAATGCCTCGCGCATCGTCACAAATGCTCAAAACTCTGGCTATTCGGGTTGGGATCAATTCAATAGCATTCGCAACAGATACTGGTTAACAGAAAACCTTCTTAATAGTCAAATGATCCCGATAAGGGAAGCTAGCTTTGAATACCATTTATTGGGTATGGACCATTTCTATGACGATCCAGAAGCATCCCGTAAAATCATCTCTGAAAGTATTAAAAAAATAATGACCGTCAATCAATCAAGGCCAAGATCCATTATCACTATAACTTGGCTTGATGCTAAATCTGATGAATTGGCTCAAATATTTTCGCAGGGAAATCCCACGATCCGTAAAAATACCTACAACATGCTGGTAAACATTGACCCAACCAAACGTGAGAATTTTTCATCGATGATCAAATAGATGTCGAGTAGGCAATTAAAAATATTGATTTCAGAATTAGGCATGCATATCGGAGAATGGCTCACAATTATCCGGCTTGATGGTGCGGTAATTTTTGTAAAATTGCGTACTATTGATGGAAATAAACTTTTATGCCAAAATTCATTACTGAAAGCGAAGATGATTTTACTGACAGACATTGATGAAGTTTGGAGAGATATAAAAAAATGATCTAAATGATCAAATCACTTTCTATTTTAAATTATGCATTAATTCAAGAACTTGAGCTCCTTCCAGCATCAAATCTCAATGTAATTACAGGGGAAACTGGTGCGGGAAAATCCATCATGCTAGGAGCCATCGGATTATTAATGGGTAATAGAGCAGATGCCAAAGCACTTTGGGATGAAAGCAAAAAATGTCATATCGAAGGCGTTTTTTCAGTCGCTGATTACAACTTAGCTCATTTATTTGACGTCCATGATCTTGATTATCAAGAAGAAATAGTCATTCGACGCGAAATAACTCCAAATGGTAAAAGCAGGGCTTTTATTAATGATACCCCGGTCACACTTGACGTGCTCAAGCTATTTGCACTTCATCTAATGGATATTCATTCTCAACATGAGTCCTTGCACCTAAGCAGCAATCAATACCAACTGAATGTATTGGATCAATTTTCATTAAACGCGCCAAAATTACAAGCCTATTTAATAGGATATCGTGACTATCAAATGTCCCATAAAGAATACGATCGTTTGCTAAAGTTACAAGCCATATCTGATAAAGATCAAGATTATAATCGGTTCATTTTAACTGAATTAGAAGAGGCTAAACTAGAACTAATCAATGTCGATCAGATGGAACAAGATTTGATGATTCTGCAAAATACAGAAGAAATCAAATCAAAATTGGCACTCTCAGAACAATTACTAGACCAAACAGATTCCTCAATCATCGAGCAACTAGCACAGCTGCAATCAATCATAAAATCTTTAAAAAGTTTATCCCCAAATTTCACCTCCTTAAACCAAAGGATAGAGAGTAATTTGATAGAATTAAAAGACATCACTAAGGAAATAAATAACCATCAGGGCCTTATTCAATTTAATCCTGAGCGAATGGAAGAACTAGGTGGTCAGCTCTCAACGATCTACAGATTACAGCAAAAGCATGGAATGAATTCCATTGAGAAATTGATTGAACTTAGGAATCAATTATCGGAAAATCTAAAGTCACGTGACCAATTAAAAGGAAAAATCATAGCCGCTCTTGAGCAAAGAAATCGCAACTTAGAAAAAGTCATGAGACTCGGCCAGAGCCTCTCCAAAAGTAGGTTAGCCGCTGCCCGTCAGTTTGAAAAAGAAATCACTAAAATCATTCGTCAGATCGGTATTGAAAATGGACAAGTTAATATCCAACTCGAAACAACTGAACCTAACTCAAATGGATTAGATGTTTGCCAGATACTTTTTTCAGCCAACAAGGGAATTGAACCAAAACCATTGAAAATAGTTGCTTCTGGTGGAGAGTTATCTCGCCTAATCTTTGCAATAAAATATTTGATTGCAGATAAAACAGCCTTACCTACCCTCATTTTTGACGAAATTGATACTGGTGTTTCTGGCGAAATTGCCATAAAAATGATTAAAATGATGAAATCAATGGCACAGAATCATCAAGTTATTGCCATTAGTCATTTGCCACAATTCGCGGCAGGCGGTGATGCCCACTTCTTTGTGTATAAAGATCACCATGCCGCCAAATCCGTAACCAAAATCAAACAATTAAACCAAAAAGAGCGCATCGAAGCAATTGCCAAAATGATCGCTGGGGATCAACCCACAGACAGCGCATTTAAAAGTGCATATGAATTGCTATCATTGCCTATTTAAACGATAGATTTAATTAATTTTGCCCCATAAATTAAAAAAACATGGCATATAATCTTTTAAAAGGAAAAAGAGGAATCATATTTGGTGCTCTTGACGAAAGTTCCATCGCATGGAAAGTAGCATTAAAAGCACATAAAGAAGGCGCAATATTTACGCTAAGTAATGCACCAATAGCCATGAGAATGGGGGAAATAAATAAATTGGGAGAAATATGTGGCGCTCAAATCATCCCTGCAGATGCCACCTCTTTAGAAGATCTAGAAACCTTAATTAGCCAGTCAGTAGAAATATTAGGTGGAAAATTGGATTTTGTCCTGCACTCTATAGGCATGAGTCCTAATGTACGCAAGAAAAAATCTTATGGTGACCTCAACTATGACTGGTTTCAAAAGTCACTAGATGTATCGGCCCTTTCGTTCCATAAAGTCATGCAGGTTGGTGAAAAATTAGATGCTTTCAATGAGTGGGGTTCTATTTTAGCGTTATCCTATATCGCCGCACAAAGAACCTTCCCTGACTACTCAGATATGGCACAAGCCAAAGCTGTCTTAGAGTCTATCGCAAGAAGCTATGGCTACCGTCTAGGACTTAACAAAAAGATACGGGTAAATACTATTTCTCAATCTCCAACCATGACTACAGCAGGTTCAGGAGTACCTGGATTTGATATTTTTTATGACTATGCAGATAAGATGTCGCCACTTGGCAATGCTTCAGCTGAAGCTTGCGCCGATTATTGTGTGACCTTATTTTCAGATCTTACAAGAATGGTCACCATGCAAAATCTTATGCACGACGGTGGGTTTTCTAGCTCAGGTATTACGGATAAGATCGTGGAAGAATTGAGAAAGTGAGTCCACTCATCCGAAATAAGTAAGGTGGATTTTCGCTCCATAAAATAAACTTTTTATGTATGTTAAAATTCATGAATATTAAGGGAATTCACACAAATGATCATCCTAGTTTTAAAGTAACTTGAAAAGCAAGGCACTTTTTGTGAGTTATTATATATTTAAACCAGCATAAACTTAATCTGATGGTTCTTTTTCCCAATGCCAAAATAAATCTTGGACTTCACATACTCGCTAAAAGACCTGATGGCTATCACGATCTAGAAACTTGTATGTATCCCATTCCTTGGTATGATGTGCTGGAAATAGTGCCTGCTGCAAGCTTCTCTTTTGTCCAGACCGGACTTAATATTCCAAGTAATGACAATAATATTTGTATTAGTGCTTATCATCTGATAAAAGAACGATATGACATAGCTCCCGTGAGCATCCACTTGCACAAAGTAATCCCAATGGGCGCCGGTCTTGGGGGCGGTTCAGCCGACGCGGCATTTACTTTGAAAATGCTTAATGAACTTTTTTCATTAAAACTAAATTCAGAACAGCTCAAAGAATATGCCGGCCAATTGGGAAGCGATTGTGCATTTTTTATTGATAACATGCCCGCAATTGCAACAAAAACCGGCACGGAACTTGAGCTATTTCCTTTGAACTTATCAAATCATTGCCTTGCTGTCATTTATCCTGAGGTTCATATTAGCACTGCGCAAGCTTACGCTGTCGTAACCCCCACGCCTACCCATCGCTCGTTGAAAGACATTTTATTTAACCTGGATAATTGGCAATCACAACTTAAAAATGATTTCGAGCAATCAATTTTTACAAGCCACCCAGTACTCCGAATAATCAAAGAAGACCTTTATTCGCAAGGGGCTTTTTATGCAGCAATGAGCGGATCAGGGTCTGCGGTTTTCGGCCTCTTTGAGAAATCTATTCCCATGGATCATTTCAGCCAATACAACTGGATTCAGCAACCACTTATTATCAGATAATCATCTGAAAATATCAGTCTCTAGTGGTTTTCTTTTATATTTTTTGTTCAGCAATGGATAAATTAACACAGACAGTAATATCAGTCCTGTACCAATATAAAATCCAACACTCATCTGCTCTTGCTCTCCGAAAATAAGAAGCGCCAAAATAATGCCATAAATAGGTTCCAAGTTGACCGTAAGATTCACGAAAAATGCAGAAAGTCTTTTCATTAACTTAATCGAATAAGACATGGCAAAAACAGTACAGATACTTGACAGAATGAATAACCAGAACCAATTTTTAGTTCCGGGAAGTGCGAAAGACTTGTATGAAATAAAATAAAAATAAAAAAGCATCATGATACCCGCCAAAGCAGAAGCTGTTATCATTTCATAAAAAGTGATCACAAAATGGTTGTTTTTTTTAGTCAGATCAGCATTGATTATTGAAAATAATGCAGCCAAAATAGCTGCGATCATGGCAAAAAGTAATCCCTTGAAATAGTCGATTTCCATATTAAAAACAATCAAAATACCCAATACGGCTATTAAACTTAGGAAAATTTCAAATCCTTGTATTTTTTTATCAAAGAACATAGGTTCAATGATACTGGTCCAGAAGGAAGTAGTCGCCATACCCACTAAACACACAGAGGCAGTAGAAATTTTTGCCGACAGGAAGAAAAGAACCCAATGAACTGACATTAGTAAGCCAACTATAATTGCTTTCAGCAAAGATGCTCTGGAATCCAATCCAAAAGATAATCTGGATGAATAAATAACTAGCACCAACAAAAGGGCAGCCAAGCCCGTTCGGTAAAATACAATTTCTACAGGCATCAGGTCAATAAATAAACCTATTATCGCTGTAAAACCCCAAATAAGGATGATAAAGTGCAGAAATATAATGTCCTTGGTATTTTGAGTCATCTTGGTACTGTCCGATAAAGAAAAACACTTACTATTGAAAAAATAATATTGGGCAGCCAAACAGCCAACAATGGATTGTTAAACGTATTCGCCTCAGCCAACGCACGTGAAAGAATAAATGCGATCACGAATACAAATGCGATCATGAATCCTAAAGCAATTTGAAAACCCGATCCCCGACGCGATTTTTTTGATGAGACTATAATACCAATGAACGTCAGAATAATGACCGAAAAAGGGGACATAAACCTGATGTATTTTTCAATCTTGTAAATATCTACGTCCGCTGATCCGCGTAAGGTTTGTTGATCAATATGATGATTCAATTCAGTCATAGTAAGGGTTTCCCAAAGTTTTTCCTGGTTTCCAAAATCCTCTGGTGAGAGGTACAATACAGTATCCAAAGCATCGCCACTTGAAATGATTTCATTAGAACCTTCCAAAACACGTCGCTCCCATCGACCCAGACGCCATAGATGATTGGCCGTATCCCATTTAATTGTACGCGCTGTCAATTTTTCAAGTAGCAGCCCTTCCTCTATCTTTTCAAGTGTCACATTATATCCTACATCTCCTTGATTATTGTACCGATCCATATAAACGTAAAGATTTGGTGCAACTCTCAGGTGAATGTTTCGATCATTAAAATAAAAAGCCTTCTTGATATACTGAAGCTCGAAGGATACGCGATACTTATTAGCCTCTGGAATCACGTAAGAATTGGCAATAAAGCTTAATGAGCCGATAAACGAGGCCCCGATAAAAAAAGGAACCATAAATCTCATAAAACTTACCCCACTAGACAAAATAGCAATAATTTCAGTTTTTGCGGCCATTTTGGTTGTAACTAATACCGTAGCAATAAAAACGATAATTGGTGTTAACAAACTTGCCATGTAGGGCATGAAGGCTAGGTAATAATCAGTTATCTCTTTGACCGAGACCTCATTTTTCATGAAATTATCATTCTTTTCAGTAAAGTCAATAATGACGATGATCATGATCAAAACAAACAACACAAAAACAAATGTGCTTAAAAACTTTTTGAGGATGTACCAATCAAGTTTCTTCATTAATCCTATCTGACTATAATCGATTACCCAACTTTTGAACCATTTGATCTTTCCACAAAGCAAAATCACCCTGAATAATTTGTTCTCTCGCCGTCTTAACGAGCCACAAATAAAAACTGAGATTATGAATACTGGCTATTTGCGCACCCAGTATTTCGTTGCTGATAATCAGGTGCCTCAAATAAGCTTTGGAATAAGCAGTATCAACATAGCCAGCCAAATTGACATCAATAGGCGTGAAATCATTCTTCCATTTTTCATTGCGTATATTGATGATCCCCTCCGAGGTGAATAACATCCCATTTCGCGCATTTCGCGTGGGCATAACACAATCAAACATGTCTACACCCAAAGCTATACATTCCAAAATATTTATGGGGGTTCCAACCCCCATGAGATAGCGCGGCTTTTCTTTAGGTAAAATACTGCATACTAGCGCCGTACTTTTATACATCATTTCAGCTGGCTCACCTACGGACAGTCCACCAATGGCATTACCTACTTGATTTTGATCTGCGACAAATTCGGCAGATTCCCTTCTCAAGTCATGATAGGTGCTGCCCTGAACAATTGGAAAAAAGGCCTGATCAAAACCATATAACGGCTCCGTTTCTTCAAAACGGCTGATGCATCGTTTGAGCCATCTATGTGTCATGTGCATTGAGTCATGTGCATATTCTCTCGTACATGGATAGGGCGTACACTCATCAAATGCCATAACAATATCGGCCCCTATACTGCGCTGAATGTCAATCACACGCTCTGGAGAAAAATCATGATAAGAACCATCAATGTGGGATTGGAATTTCACTCCTGCCTCTTTTATTTTTCTATTGGCACCCAAGGAATAAACCTGATAGCCCCCACTATCTGTTAAAATAGGTCCTCGCCAACCTATAAATTTGTGTAATCCTCCTACTTGCTCAATGACATCTAAGCCTGGTCTTAAATACAAATGGTAGGTATTTCCTAGAATAATTTGTGCCTTGACATCCTCCGTAAGCTCCCGCTGCTGAACTGCTTTGACAGTTCCAGCGGTGCCTACTGGCATGAAAATAGGCGTTTCGATGACCCCATGTGCCGTTATGAGTTGACCTGCCCTAGCCTCACTCTTTTTATCGGTATTTAATAGCTCAAAATTCATAAATAATACAAAAATACCCTTTTGATTGATCAATATTGAACTAATTTCACCCTGTAAAACTTAAAATTTCTTCGTTTTTAAAAATAAAAGCAATAGCGCCTTATAATTCTATTATAAAAACGACATTAAATCACATTATTCTTGCGAAAAGAAGGTCTTTATAATATGAATTAAAAACCAATAAAAGAATCTAATGGATGCAAATAGACAATTTTCAGAAAAAGCACTACAAGATTTCAAATTGGTCAATCAAGCCATTAACGAAGGGGACGAAAGGGCATTTGCAGAATTAATGTCCCGATATAAAAAATCGGTCTATTTTATGATTTTAAAAATGGTCCGAAATGTTGATGATGCCGAAGACCTTACTATTGAGGCTTTTGCCAAAGCCTTTAAAAATTTAGGACGCTTTAAGCAAGACTACACCTTCACCACTTGGCTATTTAGAATTGCCACGAATAATGCTATTGACTTTCTTCGAAAGAAAAAACTTGACACATTCAGTATTAACACATCCTATTCCAATGAGGATGGCACTACTTTAAACATAGATATAGAAGATCAAAACCTGACCCCTATAGAATCTACGATTCATGCTGAAGAGATTGAATTTGTCCATTTACTGGTCACTAAACTACCTTCAAAATACCAACGAATAGTAAAACTTCGATACTTCGAGGAGCTATCTTACGAAGAAATCGCCATAAAACTAGACACCCCACTAGGCACTATCAAAGCACAATTGCACCGTGCTCGCGAACTCATGCAAACCCTTTTCAAAGATAAAAAACAACATATTTAATTTGAGCGCTTCCCTAATCAAAGCTTATTTTCCTGAACTCACTGACGTTCAGCAAACACAATTCACCAAGTTGCAAGAACTATATGAATTCTGGAACCAACAGGTAAATTTAATTTCCAGGAAAGATATTCAAGAGCTGTATATAAGGCATGTCTTACATAGCTTGGCGATCGCCAAGTTTGCCCGTTTCCAACCTAATTCAACCATTTTAGATGTCGGAACGGGCGGTGGATTTCCCGGAATTCCCCTAGCCCTATTTTTTCCAGAATCAAGGTTTTATTTGGTTGATGCCATTGGTAAAAAAGTGAAGGTGGTTAATGAAATAATCATAGCACTAGATCTGAAAAATGTCACTGCCAAACACGAACGCGCAGAAAACATAAAAGAACAATTTGATTTCATCGTCACCCGTGCGGTGGCGCCAGCACGTCAGATTTGGTTATGGACGCACCAACGGATCAAGGAACATTCAAAATATGAATTGTCTAATGGCATTATCGCCCTCAAAGGGGGTGATTTGAGGTCTGAAATGCGAGAACTAAATAGATCCTATCAAGAAAGGTCAATTGCTGATTATTTTAGCGAACCTTTTTTTGAAACTAAAAAAATCATATATATCTCAAAATGACACCTGAAGAATTTAGAACAAATGGACATAAAGTAATTGACTGGGTTGCAGATTATCTTGAAAATATCGAACAATACCCGGTAAAATCGCAAGTAAAACCAGGAGATATTTCAGCGACAATAGCAGACCATCCTCCTGAAATAGGAGAACCTTTTGAAGAGTTACTTCTAGATGTTCAGCAAAAAATTTTACCCGGAATTACCCATTGGCAACATCCAAACTTTCATGCCTATTTCAACGCAAATAATAGTCATGCTTCTATTTTGGCCGAATTGATTACCGCTGCCATTGGTGCCCAATGCATGATTTGGGAGACTTCCCCTGCGGCTGCAGAATTAGAAGAAAAAATGATGAATTGGCTCAAAGAGTTGACGGGATTACCGGCTGATTGGCATGGCGTAATTCAAGATACAGCTAGCACCGGAACGCTCGTCTCTATCCTCACTGCAAGAGAGAAAGCCACTCATTTCAATGTCAATAATCATGGATTCTCAAATGAAAAACTAAGGGTCTATTGCTCTGCCCAGACCCACAGCTCGATTGACAAAGCCATTAAGATTTCTGGAATAGGTCTAACCAATTTGGTCAAAATACCTGTAGATCAGCAACTAGCGATGGTCCCCCATCTACTCGAAAAGGCAATTCAAGATGACCTCTCTTCGGGATTCATACCATGTTGCATTGTCACTACTTTGGGAACAACCAGTACAACTGCCATGGATCCTCTAGATGAGATTTCTGATATCGCACTAAAATATGGCATATGGCATCATGTTGATGCCGCATATGCTGGAACGGCATTCATCTTACCCGAATATAGACATTTCATAAAAGGAATCGAAAAGGCCGACACGTACCTGTTTAATCCACACAAATGGATGTTTACCAACTTTGACTGCACAGCCTATTATGTAAAAGACAAAGAAGCACTTATACAAACCTTTGAAATTTTACCTGAATATTTAAAAACTGGGACTCGCGGCAAAGTCAATGATTATCGCGATTGGGGCATCCAATTGGGTCGTCGATTTCGAGCATTAAAACTTTGGTTTGTCATACGTGAATATGGCGCTTCAGGAATTCGTACCAGCATCAAAGAACATATCGAGCTAGCCAAATGGTTGGAGTATAAAGTTATCGAACATCCCGATTTTGAAATGGTAGCAGATCGGACCCTTAGTCTGGTGGTATTTAGATATTGTAAAGAAATCGATGACACCAAAAATGATGCTATAAACGAAGCTATTTTAGCAAAAATAAATAAGTCCGGCAAGGCTTATATTACCCATACCAAAGTAAATAATCGTTACGTTCTTAGAGTAGTGACCGGTCAAACCAATGTAAAAATCCAACATATAGAAAAACTATGGGCCATGATTCAGGAATCATCAAAATCGATATAATTCATTAGTCTATGCCCAAACTTGTCGTACTCACTGGTGCGGGAATCAGCGCCGAAAGTGGGCTAAAAACATTCAGGGATTCCAATGGACTATGGGAAGGCTATGACGTGAGCGCTGTGGCTACTCCCGAGGGTTGGTCAAAGAACACGGCGCTCGTATTAGACTTTTACAACCAAAGAAGAAAACAAGCCCTTAAGGCAGTCCCAAATCAAGGGCATTTGGAACTTGTCAAGTTACAATCAGATCATGAAGTCGTCATCCTCACCCAAAATGTAGATAATCTTCATGAACGAGCTGGTAGTCATAGGGTAATTCACCTACATGGCTCTTTGTTCAAATCACGAAGTACCAAAAATCCAAAATTGATCTATAATATCACTGGAGACGAACTAAATATAGGAGATCATTGCCCGCTTGATAGTCAACTTCGACCTGATATTGTGTGGTTTGGAGAGGAAGTTCCTTTGATCGATCAAGCTATTATTGAAGTCAAAACAGCTGACGTATTCCTGATTATTGGGACTTCTTTACAAGTATATCCAGCAGCCAGTCTCATTCACTTTGTAAGCCCGGACATCCCTAAAATCATTGTTGACCTCAATATCCCTACTATATCACGGCAACCAAACCTTTATTTTTTTGAAGAATCTGCCACCATCGGCGTTGTCAAAGCAGCTCAATTATTGAGTAGGCTCATTAATTGAGCTTTGAAAGGTGATATTTAAATATAAATACCTCATTCCCTCCCTGAAAAACTTCATCAATTGGGTTGAAATATTTTTTAATAGCCAAATTTCAAAAAAAAAGTTAAAAAAAATACGTTGTGTAATATTTGTTACATATCATCTGTAAAATCTTCATTATCCTTACTGCGATTTATGGTTGGTAAGGGGTTCTTTAAAGTTTCATGCTTTGGGAACCCTTTTTTATTTCCTAACCATTTGGGGTAAAAAAGTCTTGTTACCTTCCTTGATTAATTGGCTAAAGGCAACCGTAAACATTAATAGTTGTCAACTTTTTAGCGTCAAATTCAAACTTCTTGACCTCAAAAAATTGAACCCTTAAAATAGAAAATGAGAAGCGTGTCCGTTGGGCTAATAATTATACCCCACATTATTTAACTTCGCAGCTAAAATAATTCTTACCTTTCTGCAATTTTAAAATTAATTCAATGGAAGACTTCAAAAATCTCAAATACGCGTTGTACGAATTAAAGGGAATTTCAATCGCCTATTTACCTAAACTAGCAGGTGCCCTGTTTTTGCTGATCATAGGTCTTTGGGTCATTTCAAAAGTCAATAGATTCACGAAAAAACAATTTGAAAAAAGAGATTTGGACCCTTCGTTGAGCCCATTCTTAAGATCACTCGTCAATATTGGATTAAAAATACTACTATTTATTACTGCCATCAGCATGATGGGTGTACAAATGAGCTCATTTGTAGCTATTTTAGGAGCCGCGGGCCTTACCATTGGATTATCGCTCCAAGGAACACTTGCAAATTTCGCAGGGGGTATTGTCCTACTCATACTCAGACCTTTTCGGGTGGGCGATGTCGTCAATATCAAAGAGCATTCAGGAACCGTCAAAGAAATTCAGATTTTCTATACCGTTATTAATACATTTGACAACAAAGTCGTCTATATACCCAATGGAAGTGTCGCAAATGCTGATATGACCAATATCACTTTAGAAACAACGCGCAGAAATGAATGGAAGTTTTCAATCGCTTATGGTGATGACGTTGACAAAGCCAAACAGTTTCTTTTAAAATTAATCAAGGAAGATCAACGAATTCTTAAGGAGCCTGAGCCTTTCGTAGCGGTACACTCCTTAGGAGACAATGCAGTTAATTTAGTGGTAAGGTCATGGTCTTCGACCCAAGACCTTTGGGATGTTTATTTCGATATGAATGAAAAAGTATACAAAAACTTTCCAAAAGAAGGATTACATATCCCATTTCCTCAAATGGACGTTCACCTACATCAGCCCCAGAAATAACTACGTCAAAAATATTTTTCTAACCTATAAATAATATTAATAAATCACCTGAAAAGATCATTACGAGCATAATGCCCAACAACATCAAAATCCATCTTTGATTGAACCAAAACATCAGATAGCAAATCCGCCATAATAATCCCTGGCTGATCCCATAAAGGCTGAATCAATTCATTTCCCAAAGGATCTATCACGGTAGTTCCTCCTCTCGACATGATCTCATCAAACCCTGATAAATCTTCTCCTGGAAGATCCGTTGGATAATCCCTTTTGGTGACGAATTGATTACAGCTCAAAACATAGCATCGTCCTTCACAGGCAATATGCCTAATCGTATGCTGCCAACTGTCCCTATGATCTGCCGTCGGCGCTAGATAGATTTCTATTGACTGTTGGAAAAGCGTTAACCTAGCCAAGGGCATGTAATTCTCCCAACAAATGAGTCCTCCCACCTTACCATAAGTCGTATCATAAGTGATCAGATCAGTGCCCGATCCTTCACCCCAAATGATCCGTTCGGCAGCAGTTGGCTTAATTTTCCGGTGTTTACCTATACATTTTCCCTTGGGGTCAAAGTACAACAACGTGCAGTAGAGGGTCCCTGATTGAACACGCTCAATCACCCCTATAAAACAATAGATACCATGTTTTTTAATGATTTTAGATAGCCTATCAAAAGCTGGTGATGACAGATCTAACGCACTATCGTGATAGCGTTGCCACATGGCCCTGCCCTGAGAAGACCGGGCCCCCACAACGGTTCCAAAGGAAATACCCCTTGGGTATGCGGAAATAAACGCCTCTGGAAATACGACCATAGCTGCCCCTTTTGATTTGGCTTGTTGAATCAAATGATCTACCTTCTCTATGGTATGATTCAAATTAAACAAAATTGGTGCATCCTGCACCAACGCTACGCGGACATCTTTCATAATCATTGGGCTTAATCAATGAAGTTAAAAGGGCTTACGGAAATAAAAAAACTTTAAAATCTTTTAAATGAAAAATTTAAACTACTTATTGCATGACAAGACTTAATTTTGTAGACAAGTTCTTTGATTTATGGGGCCGAATGGAATCGACAGGAAGTGCGAATATTGTATTTGCGTGTCGGGTGATGAGTGTACATCCGCAATCAAATCACTTACATTTTAATTGGCGAAGATTCTTACGCCATGGCTGCTTAATTTAACTTTTAAGTTAAATATGGGTTTAAACGGTTTAGCGTCTAGCGATGTTACCGGGCCACATCCTACCTTGCTTTCGTCTTTTTAGCGAGGAATTAGGGTGTCATCTAAAAGACTAGCGTTGTGAGGTTACTAAGCAACTGCGAAAGTCTAGTAGCTGGCGGAAACGGTAGGTTGTTATTTATCAGCCCTTCCGCGAGATAAAATAAATAACTACACATGTAGACGATACAGTGTTTCCTTAGCTGGACGCGGGTTCGAATCCCGCCGGCTCCACAAAAAAGCTCTAATACAGATAGTATTGGGGCTTTTTTTATTCTATGGCACCAACATAAGTATAAACATTTCTTTTTTGGATTGAATTCATAAGCTTCTTCTTTTTTTTATAACTATTGATTAGTTATCTTTTTTGCTATGCTCCCTAAAATCCTTTCGTCCATCTTATTTCTTTAATAATAAAATCATACTTATTGGATACTTCGGTTGTATGTAGTCGGAGTTATTTTACTTGAAATATCTCTCCACATATTTATCTTATTTAAATGAGCTGAAGTAGATGCTTTAAGCTGTTTTGTCCCTTCACTGATCGCTTCTCTTTGAACATGATTCAATACCATTATACATTCTTCTTTCAATAGATAAATATCCCATGCTCCCATAAGCTTCGAATAAAAGACTTTAATAAAATCAGATTTTTTAGTTATTTTTATTGGACACTTGATAAAGCTTCGGCTTCACTGTTTGAAAATATCATCGCTCATGAAAAGAAGATCCTTCGTAAAAAACTCTCTTCTTGGTGGCGCGGCCTTTTTTGTTGCGCGCGATTTATATAGTGAAACAAAGGGACCCACGTATGGTCACAATGAAATGAAATTCAGGTTAAATACAAAATGGGGAGCCCTCAACCCAGCCAAAACCCCGGTCAATGATTGCCATGAAATGATACAAGATTCCAGAGGCCGCATGATACTACTGACCAATGAAACCAAGAACAATGTGATCATTTACAACAAAAGTGG
>TARA_B110000503_G_scaffold59350_1_pt1 | contig 17468 bp, 8 predicted proteins | sample TARA_B110000503 | Tara Oceans TARA_B110000503 (sample SAMEA4397472) | marine metagenome | biome: Polar Biome; feature: [SRF] surface water layer (ENVO:00010504); material: water (ENVO:00002006), including particulate matter (ENVO:01000060) such as... | depth 5 m | reverse complement strand
CCCCAAACGATGTTATTTTCACGCATAAAGTCTACAAGATACTTCATATAACGCAACAGCGGTATCATACTTCGCTCAGTAAATGCTTGTAGTTCTTCTTGAACACGGTCTCGTTGTTCATAAGTAAGTTCTCTATTGTTTAAAAAACGTACTATATCGAGCTCTTTATATTCATCAGGCATAAACCATTCCGACTGTAACGCACCGTCAAAAGTCTTTTGATCTACATCTAAGGAAATGTATTTTGTAAGTTCGGGAAGGTATTGTTCACGCATTGCTGCGTTAAATTTTTCTATATCATCTGAAGGATCACATAATACAACGTGACACTTGTCAACATGACCACTATAGATCATATCAACAAGGTCGCGATTAGTGAAGCGAGGAATACCTAGTTTATCTGTTTTCATAAGCATGCTAACAGTTTAACTGATATTGATTAAACTGTCAAGTCCTGATTGGCCGTTTTCTTGTTCTTTTTGACGTTGTTGTTCTAATGCACGTCTAGTAGACAATTCTTCTCTATAAATTTCTATAGTAGATAAGATCTGATCTTTTAGATAAGAATTATTTGTTTGAAAGTATTTACGTTGAAGATCGAATAACCGATCTTCAACTTGTGCTATTGTAAATTGACCTAAGTCGTTTATAAGCGGGTTAAGCATGGTTATACAAATATACCTTTGTACTCTGCGTACACAATCCCACCGGAATCATGTGTCCAAAACTTAACAATGATTGGGGCTGTGTTAGAATTAACTGTAAAGTTTTCAGGAAACGATGCAGATTTTTTTATTGTTCCGCCGCCAGCCGCCAGCCATGTAACATTACGTACACTATCGTCATCAGACACAACTTCTAGCGTAATTTCTGCGTATCGTCCAGTCTCTGGCCAAGCATCAAGTTCTACCTCAATATCATTGCCGATTACTATTCTTTGATAATCGCCCTCTGAAAAGTTAACAATTGCCTTTGATGTATAAGGTTCATTATTACCTTTGTTAAGATACTTTAATGTACAGCTTTCTAAACTAGCATCTGATATTGCAGTGCCGGCAAATGCATTAGCTACATCTTTTCTTACACCTTGATTTCTTATATCAGAAAGTTCAGTTTTTGCTATGGTTAATGCTGCTTTAATTATGTTAAAGTTATCACGAAAGCCCTGTGTATCATTGTCTACACCGGCTACTGGATACGCTTCATCTATTGTACTACTTACTATATCACTGTCAGCCATTTTAAATCCTCTATGTTATGTATATTTATATCATTTATATGTTGAATTGATAATTTGCGAACAATATATATTGTTCGTTGTTATTGCCTTCGGAACGTTCCACAATATATCGATCAACATCAAAATTTATATTACGGAAATCGAATCCGTAATTTTTAATATTTGATATTATTTCATCAGCCTTACCTGGAATGCAATAGCAAATTGGTATAGCGCTTACATACCCTAATTCTTGAAATCCGTTTTGTGAAGTACGCATCCATAAAGGAAGATAATTTCTTTCATTTTCCCCTATTAATTGTATATTATCTCGCATATTTTCTATACTTGAAATGTATCGAATAACATCTTTAGATTGGCTAACCTTTATTGCATCTGAGTCTGCTTTGATAGTATTTGTATTAGGTCGTATTTTATAAGGCTCACTGTCAGTTAGTTCTAAAATAACCGTAGCACTTCCGTTGTCTCGTAATGTAACTACAAAGTCGTTATTATCTACATTTACTCTTACATCATTTGCTGATCTAGTATCAATACGTATCTCGTCTAATTCTGAAAAGATCAATTTAACAGTCTGTCTGCCATATACTGCTAGTCCAGAATCTCCATTATTAAAATTAACAATATCATCCTTCTTTGTGTATTGCATACTATTAATACTTAATTTACTACCATGTGTAATGTTAATGCTTTTAGCAACTTTTCCTGCTGCTGGTTTTCTATTATCGATTACATCAACATATACAACTTCATACACAACATCACTAGTTCCGGGTTCTCGTGCAACTGCCTTTTTAACTTCGCCTAATGTGTATCGTGTACGTTTATGATGTTTTGCGGCAGCAGATACAAATTTATCAATACTAGCTGCTTCAATACCTGCATACATTAACATCTTTATTTGACGCTGTAATCCAAAATTTATATCATCGGCTCTATAAATATTTTCTGGTAAAAATATGTCTGATTGTGAAACAAGCGTTGTATATAAATTACGTTGGTCTTTCTTCAACATCGGTTTAACATATATGTCAGTGTAAATTGTGTTATCACGATCAGTAACAGACAATATAAATTCACGTTCAATTGCAGTGTAACCAAATCTATCACGAGCATCAACTGTAAATTTATAACTTCTGTCAAATGTGGTGTCGCCGGGCAACGAACCATCCCATGCTACAGGAAATGTAGCATTATCAAACGTAGTTAATCCCAGCATATTATTTGTAGAATACTGATTTGCTTCGCCGATAATCTCGCCCTTGTAATTTAAGTGCATACCATTTGGAAGATTACCACGTATTATTGTATAAATCATTGCAGTATCAGGTACTGTAGTTTCTGCCTGTACATATAATGTGCTTGTAAAATTCGCATTAATTGTACCTAAATTTGCAGGAGTTATCCATTTAATATTACTATCAATTTCACCAATCACTTTAATATCAAACGTCTTTGCTTTACTAGGTAATACAACTTCGTCGTTGCTTACTACAGCAATATTTTTAGAGAAAGAGTCTTTTCTAAATAATGCAATTCCTATATTCCTGCCACCATTTAATTGATTTGTTAAATTAGTATCAAGACCTATTCGATCCTCGTTATCTCTTATTAGTTTTACAGTTATTTGTGAGCTATCACTAGTTGCTGCAAAGAACTCTCTAATATTAGTTAAAATTCTAGAACTAGCTGTACTTTTTATAATTATGCGCCAGCGATTTTGATCTACAACATTAATATACGCTACTCCGCCATATTCTGCTTCTAGTGCTTGTTTAGTTGCTACGAGTCTATTAGTTTCGGACAACTCTGATAAATTAGCTGCAACTGCGGTCCAGTTACCGTTAATAAATGTAATGTTATCAGATTGTCCAGTAATTGAATGTGATACTATACACTGATATATTGCGTTATCGCCGCCAACATCACTACTGTATATTGCATATTCGCCTACATAAAAATTATCATTTAACGATATTTTACGAGGTGCGCCTGCTGGCAATATTGGATCAAATTCTGCATCAGTTTGTTCTATTTCATATTCAATATATGGAATAACATCTTGGATAACATATGACTCACTTTCGCTAAATTTTAATGTTCTACCTTGATATTTAATTTTATTTGTTTCTGTTAACCGATTCACCATTAAATAGTCACTGCCTGCTGCAATTCCCCTACTTAATATTAAAGACACATTTGGTCCAATACTATTATTCACAAATATTACATCGTATAATGCATTTCTATTGTCAATATTAGTAACAGTGTACGAGTTTCCATTAATTAAAATAATTCTATTTCTTAATTCTGCTAGATCGTCAATTCCGTCGGCAGTAGATGTGTCTAGTTTAGCTACTTTAAAACTAGTAGCACCCAATAAAGTATCTTCGTAAAATGTCCCAAATATTGTTATAGTTTCTATGTCACCTTCGTAACGAGAAGCACGTACTGTAAAAGAATAATCTTGTGTAATAGCAGGCTGATAAGGAATAATTCCTGTTATTTCACCAGTATTATTATCTAACGATAATCCAGGTGGAAGTTTACTAACAGTTCCAGTATCGTTAAGATCATCTAGGGTGTATACTACTGTGCCAGTTAGGGTAGAATTGTCAATAATATCTAAATAAATTGTTTGATAATTGTTAGCTCGTCTAATACCTAAGTTTCTAGGAGTAACCCATTGAGGAGTTCTTAAATGTGTTGTATCAGCAGTAAATACTCCCGAACTTGCATACATAGTAGTATTATCTGCACGTAGGAAATCATCTCCTACAACGTATATTTTAAAATCCCGTTTTATGAATGTTTCGCCGTCAGTTACAGTTACACTAAACGGATAATATCTATTTAATTTTCTTCGGCTAGTAGTAGTTTCAGAAAAGTCGTACGTCTGTGTATCATAAAAGAAACTACTAAATCCATTGCCTGCTGCGACTCCGTAATCTAAAACAAATTCTCCGTATGGTGACGAGTCATAACCACCGTCGATGTATCTTTTATCTAATGCTAATAATGGCTCAGTAGTACCAGTTATTTTGCCAAATTCGGTCAGTGTAATTCCTGGAGGTAAAGTTCCATCACCCTCTGCAATGTAATATTCTAATGTGTCGCCTGCAGGCAAGTCAGTGTCTAATGCTAGTAACTGAAAATCTATAATTTCATTATCAAGAATAAAAAACGTATTATTACTGCCTACTGGCAATAATCCTGCTGTAGTTACCCAAGCAGGATCATCAGCGCCAACAACTACAATTCTAATGTTTCGATCATCTATGTACCCTTGCCATGTTGCTCTAAGAGTTGCACTAAAAACAGTTTCTATAGATACTTCGTATGCCGTTCCTCGAATTGACGTTCCTTCAATTCGTAGTCCTGTAGGAAGGCTTCCTGCAATTATCTCAACATCAACCTCAGTAAGGCCGTTTGCAACTGGCAACGGTATATCAACAGATGATCTTTCAATTAGTGTAGTTATTTCTATTCCGCTACGTATATTCCATAGTGATGACATCTGTTACAATTCCTTTTTAGTATTTATCGTGAATACGTTATCAGATTGTACCAAGATCGATCGTTCTTGGATCTGGATTTTGAAAAGTACCCTGCTCGACATCAGCACTATCTATAATCCAAGTAATAGCACTAGTGTATGTCGATCCTAAAACACCAAAGTCCCAATAATTTTGAAAATACTTGTTGATAGTTCTAATATCAATATTATGAACATTACCAACAACGTCGCCAACATGTAAACCGTTTATAAGAGTAGCTGATAAAGAATTTACTCCTGTTATATTTTTACTATTTGCATTTAGGTTGCCGCCTAAAATTGGTGCAGGATCTCCGATTAATGACTCCCAGCCGGTATAGTTAATAGTTACTACTCCGTCTGTAACAGAGGTACTAATATCATTGCCTCCTATAAAATTAACTAATGCATTTTCATCTGGTACATTCCACCCACCGGTATCTGCACCAATTGATATAGTCTGTATTCCTGCATCGGCATCAATCCTAATAGCCGAGTCACTTTCTGTTAGGGTTATATATGCTCCTGCTTGTAGACTTTTAAACTGTAAATCATAATTAAGTTTTAGTTTAAATAATCCCACATCGTCAATATTAGATTTTAAGTTACTTGCTGTTGTTTGTTCGTCATCACGGAGATCAATTTCTTCAAAATTTGAATTAATCTTAATCATTGCTTCGCGAAGATCGTCACCTGTTCCGTCGTTTGCAATGTTGCCAATGTTAATAAGTTGTACTGCCATTTTTATCTCCGATTATATTCCTGATATTTTTAACTGTATTGCACTATTAAATGGATTAAATGCAAATTTATTTGCGCCACCTAATAGACTACGATCTTGTGTATAGTCATTATTTAGGCCAGTAGTATATAATAAATTTGACTTAGATTTAGCTAATAGCCATGCTTTAAATTCTGCAGGTGTAGCTGCAGGATTAGCTTGAAGATATAATGCTCCTAATCCTGCAATCTGCGGCGCAGCCATAGAAGTACCAGATATATTAGTTTGTTTATATGTAGGATCGATACTTTTATAAGCTTGAGATCCACTACCCCATTTATTAACTGTGCTAGTGCAACTCATTATATTTGTACCAGGTGCATAAACATCTACTCCAGGTCCGCATTCAGTATATGATGCCTTCTGTTCAATACTAGTTGCATGTATTGCACTATCAGTGCTTCCTACTATAATTGCTTGATCATCATATGGACTAGCACCTCTATGATAAAATACTGTACCAACGTTTGTTATAGCCGAGTTATTATAATCATCACCAGTAGCAATATCAATTTTATGACTATAGTTACCAGCAGCAATACATACATGTATTCCTACATCGATCATTTCTTGTACATCTGCATCAACTGATGCAATACGCAAATTTGTTACAAATCTAGAATTAGCCGCATCATATAAATTTAGAAGTCCGAACACGTTACGATCAGCAGCAGTTGCAATGCTAGCTCCAGTATAAGTTAACCCTTTAAATGTTAAACTAGATACAGTTTGATATCCGAAAAAATAACCCCAACTCATATTAACAACAGTTGGACGTTTAACTCCGGTTGTAGGATCAATAGGTTTGTTTTTATGCCATTCTTTAATTACATCAAAGCAAAATCCACCAGCAATAGGAATGCCGCCGTTAGGGTCGGTCGGTCCTTGTAGTCCAGCAACCTTTACTGCATAAATTCTTGCGTTTTTAGCCCAACCATATGTTTTACCTGCTGCAATGCCTGCAACGTGCGTACCGTGACCGTCATAATCTGTATAATGGCCAGGTGGCATTGCACCTGATAGTCCGCTTTCTGCGTACCAGTCAATTTCTTGTACCCTGCTTACACCGTCAGCATCTTGAAACTCTGGATGATCTACTTGTAAGCCGCTATCTTGTATTACAATATCAATCCCTGTACCATCTAGTGTATAATTATAATTACCAGAAACAAAATTTCCTGAATAAGTATTAGTAGATTCGTTTATTCTTCGTAATCCCCAATTTATATAAACTCCAGTGTCGCTAGCAGTCTTTGTAAAATCACCTGTTTGTGATGCTCTTAATCCTAATATAACATCATTACGCTGTTCTGGAGGTATTTCTACTCCTAGTACTCGTGCATCAGCACGGAGTGTCGTAGCTTCGTCGTCAGTAAGCATATAATGTGTATTGCGTTGAGACCCGGGTCTTGCATGTACAATGTCAACTGTTCTTTTAGGTATTGCACCTGATCCTGTTACATTGATCATTTCTTGATCAAACGCTGCATAATCTACATTCTTTTGTAAAGTAACAATGTATTCTTTTTCGCTCATTTTAAAATCCTATTAGTATAATGCATTCCAGCTTACTCCATCATAAAATACAGGATACGGAACTACTCCTGATTTCGTGGCCGGATCCCAGTTTGTTCCGTCTGCTACTACAATTGTTCCTGCACTTAAAGTCGGTTCAGCAGTTAATGGTGTCAAAGATAGGCCGCCGATTTGCGTTATATTGCTACCGCTTGCAATAATATCACCGGCGCCACCTGCTGCATCAATTACAATATTTGATGCACCTGAAAGTGTAGCTATACCAGTTCCTGCAATAGTAAAGGTGTCGGTTATTAATCCGCCTACTGTAATTGAATCAGCAGTTACCTCTCCAACTGTTATATTATTAGTTGTAATTGCATTATTACCAGTGACTACATCTAAAGTAATATTAGATAATATAGCCGGCAACTCAGCATCTAGAACATAATCTTCTAGAGTCTGCACAAGTGCATAACTAGTTAAGTCTGGGGGAGTAAATGTAAACACACCTGTTGTGTTATTATATGCAACACTGCCAGAGCCATTTGCTGCTGCTGCTGCGCCAACTGATAATGCAGTTAATGCAATACCAGTTACAGCCGGTGTGCTTGGTTCCCATCTGTCGTTATTGTCGTCCCAAGTTAACACTTGACCGTTTGTTGCACCAACTTGATCTAATCTATGAGTGCTTATTAAATTTCCAACACCGTCAACTAAAAGTGTGCTGTCGTCACCAAATACTGATCCGGTAATATCAGTATTACCAATTTCTAATTGGTCTAGTACTGTTGCAACTTCTATTCGGACATCATCTATAGTAATAAACCCTGTATCATTAGCAAACTCTGATATCGCAGACGGCGCACCATTTATTAATGCATAGGAAATTTGATTATTTTGTGCATCTAATATTAGGGTACCGTCTGATCCTCTGATATTAGCGTATACATCTGTAGAATATATTTTACTAAATTTAAAATCTTCAGAACCTATATTTCCTATATTATTTACTGCTGGAATAATATCACTATTCATCGTAATATTATCAACTACGAGGTCTCCAAAGTTATTCAATGTAGCAAATTCAATTCCATCTTCGACTGCATTAACCTTTAATACCGCGCCGCCGGCGCCGGCATATTGACTAGGAACTCCTGCTAGTTCTATAAAATTTTGTGCAAATACCGATCTGCCTGCAATAGTTAATTGCGCAGCCGCAATATTTCCGAGTGCAGTAATATTTTGTACTTCTGATATACTATTATTACGCAAATACAAATCATCACCAGCTGGCAATTCCTTGATTTTATTATTATCTAATGTATCGAGTATTAAGGGATATCTATTTGCCATCTGCTAATTCCTGTTATTTTATATATTTATCGTATCTTCGCAAAGTATTAAAGTGCTGCTATTCTTATTTGGAAGTCTGCAAAATTACTACTTTCTGCCACCAACACTTTTAAATCTGTTATACTAATAAACGTCCCGTCAGCAGTGTATAACTCATCAAAGTTATCATTTACTTTATCAAATGCTGTGCGCAACGGATCTCCGTCACCTTTGTTTGCACTAGTACCTAAATTAACTGTTTGCTTTGCCATTATTTTTACCTTTTAGAAATGTAACTCTTAGTCTATTAGATGAAGCAACCACTTGTCGAGGTTGCTCGTCTTTGCTTGTTATTACTTTAGCTTTACCTTGTAATTGTAAATTATCAATAGTACTTTTTTTCATTAGTGTTTCCCAACTACAATTTCAACTATACCACGTTCTGTGTCTAGTTTATTTTCAACTGCTTTGCCAATAACGGTTCCAACACTAGGTGTATTATTAACAATAGCATATCCTGCTATTCCGGCTGTTACTAAAATATCACCTTTGGTAACTTTACCTAGCACCTTACATGGTACACGCCCTTGTAGTGCTAGTGCTATAACATAATCACCTTGTAACGAACTATTCATTAAGTGTGCAGGATTAGTTGAAACTACGCCTGCAACTCTATGATCGCCCTTAGTAGTTGTTTGCGTAACTTCAGCGTCGCCACCAAACACTAGTACAGTACCTGGCTCATATTCAACATCACCTAAATAATTTTCTGCCAAGTCAGCGTAGTATGCTTCAGTAGCAGTACCGTGGAAAGTATTAGCATATATGTTATCATATATTTTAGTAGCACTACCGATATTATAAACACTAGTTTCGTCTGGAACAACACCTGTTGTGTTAAAGTTAAATGGTCTTGCACTTAACCCTGTATTAACATCGCCTACAACAATAGCAATTGTTCCTGATGGTTCAGTCCCGCTACCAATACCGATACCAGTAGTTGCATTATTTCTTTCCCCAGCTGCTTCGATAAAGTTTGTATAAATCCAGTCTACACCTAATACAGGCTGACTTGTTAAGCTAATACTAGCACTCTGGGCAATACCTTCTGCAATGCCCACACCGCCTATATTAACACTTCCTGAAAATTCAGCAGTTACATTTCCACTAGGAGTACCAGTCCCGTTGCCGACCGCAGTTAGTATTGTTCCTTGTGCAGGAGTTTTAAGTTGTAATGTGGTATTACCAGCACCGGACAGTGACATTACTTCGTAACCTGCTGCACCTAATATTAATGAATTAACAATAATACTACCATTTGCATCTGTTTTTACAATACTATTAACTTCGCCTGTTTTAGTTACATTAGTAATACCGTATGTGCTAGCACCAGTTTTAATCAGTGCTTCTCCTGCATCATTAGCAGCGGGAATTAATGTAGCAAAATCTTCATCTGCAAGTCCGCCACCTTCGGTAATGATAGTAGTAAACGGTATTGCAGATATAGCGCCTGTTCCATCTGCACTACGTCCAAGAACACTATCTGTTGCTATAAATTCTACATCAGATAATGGTACGCTTCCTGGTTTTACTGTAATCCATCCATCGGTAGCATCAAATCTTGCAGAATCAAAACTTGCAACACCTAGATTACCTTGTACTATTCCGTCAGCATTTAGCCTAGTAGTAGCAGCATTTAAAGATAATTTACTTTGCTGTATATTTGCATCTGACTTAACTTTAGAATCTGTAATAACGTCATTTTTAATGCCTAACCCTAATGCAGTATATCTAGCAGTTACTTGACTACCTACAAGGGTAACTATTCTATCAGAAGTTAATGATATTTCACTACCTGCTGATTCTACACCGTTTGCCCATTCAGCAACTGGACCGTCAACTACATTACCTTGTGTTCCGCCAATTGTTATAACAACATCTGATGTATTAAAATCAACCACCGAAGTTGAAATATACACAATTACAGCTAAATTACCTTCAAATCCTATCGCTGAAAATACGTCAACTACAGTACCAGTAGCTCCTGAAATTGTTCCCGAAATATCATCGCCTCGCTCAAACGGACCAGATACAATATTATCAGCATTTAAGAATATTTTCTTATATCCTGTTGTAACTAATGGCTGACTAATTGCAAGCGCCTCGGGATCTTTGTATGCAATTGAATGAATTGTAGTATCTCTAAAATCAGGGATAGTATCATTGGTTGCTTGAGCAGCGTCTGCATAAGTTTTAGTTGCTGCATCTGATCCAGATTCTGGCGCTCTTAAGTTAGTAATTGTATTACCAGCAGCATTCAAATTGTCTGTCATTGGTACAGCACCGTTAGGAGCAAGCACACCTGGTCCTATTTTATTAGCAACCGGAGTACCATTAACATCGTATCCTAAGCGTCTATTAACATATCCACGAACAGCACTTTCTGTCGGAACAGTATCTGATGCATTATCAGTCATTGCTGTATCTGTTGAGAATTCAGTAATAACAACGCCACGCTTAAAGCCTAGTCCGTCAACGTCTGACAGCGCAAGACTTGCACTGAATGTAACTGTGCCAGTACCTTGGTCTACACTAAAGAAACGTCCAACACGGAATATACCGTTTTGGTCTGTACTCACATAGAACACTCGACCCTTAGTACGCTCTTCAACTTCTTTTGCTTGGTCTGATTCTCTTGGCAAACCAAAGATAACGTTTGGATAGTTACTTTGGTTAAATCCACCGGTTCCGACATCAAGGAAGTCATGTGCAGTAGCACGACATGTACTAATATTAACAGTAACATTACCGATTGCTCCTGCACGTAGACCTGCTCGTAGTGTTACAGTCTCATTTCCTAATACTACTGGGCTTGCAAGTCCAGTAACAACTGATGTATTAATATCTTCGCCGACTTCGGTTATATCAACGATACCGTACGCATTATCTTCAGATGGTGCTACAATTTCTCCACCAATGTTAACTCCTCTGTAATTATGTATCCAATGTTTCTTTCCGCCCCATGATATAATCGGAGCAGGCTGAAGAGAAGTAGGTGACCATCCAATTGGTCTATTACCTTCTGGAGTTTTAATGTTATTGTTTAATCTGTAAACTTCGTTAGCATCTACGGTAGCTTGTACAGCAATTACATCATCGCCTACTGTACTTCCCATTGTAGTACCGCCTGCGCCTGCATGGGTAGTTAACTGTGCATTAGTAATATCGACAATTACTCTAATATAATCGTAAGTTTCATCAAACCCAGCTTGCGCCACGTTTGATCCCAGTACATTACCGATACTGTCTGAAGTTAAGAAACTTATTGAACGATATACTGTGTTAGGATTTTCGTCAAATATTACAGCAGTACTAGGACGTATTGTTAATACATCGGGTCTTGCTATATCACTGAGTATGTGTGTTTGATTTCGTCTATAGTTAATGTAAACACCCCAGCCTACAGCTTCTAGTAATCCGTTAGTGCTGTATCTTACGTCACTAGTTGAAAAGTTCATTTTGTAAACTACACCGCTATATTTTGGTGTAGTTTCTTCTACAAATATTGTACCTGCAACTGTTACGCTAGTTATTCCACCTGTGCCGTCAATTGCACTAACTGTAATAACTGCATCGTGCGTAGCGTCTGCGCCGCCAAGTTCTGAACCTAATACAGTAATCGTATCACCAATAGTATATCCAGTACCTACGTTTGTTATTGTTGCAGTATACCCATCAGTTATAGTTTTATAAAGATTAAATATGCCTCCTGATGGAGTTCCTGATGCTACTGTAGTTGCAGGAATTATAGTGTTAACTAATGAGTACTCACCAACGTGATGCGGCATTATTTCAACATTAGCAACTTCATATCTAGCAAATGACGGACGTCCTGGATGATATATATCAAATTCCGATCTATTACTAGGCGGATCTATCATATCGTAAACGTGTATTGATAGTTGTTCAATTGGATTGCCATAACCTCTAGTGTCAATACTGTACGGAACGCTATTAGCGCCAAATCCTGCACCACCTGTTACTTCCAATTCATTAACAGTATTAAATGATCCATTTACAGAAGTTAGATATAGATATTTTGAACCACTAGCACTGCCATTAGAAACTTGTGCAGTATCAACTCTTACTATACCAGTTGCACCTGTAATTAACTGTGTAATTTGTGTACCGGCTGTTGCTTCGATATTTCCTGTTAATCTTAATACAAGATCTGCATCAAACGTTTTAGCAGGCTGCACCATATCCTGTGTTAGTACAACAGTATCTGGAATTTCGTTTGGATCACTACCTTCTGCAACTAGTCCATATTCGCCGTAGCAACTAGACCCTGTAACAGATCGAATTTCTGAACCGTTCTTAGCATAGTATGAAGTCCAGCAATAGTATGTAAACATACTAACCATTTCTGATAAGGCGCCATTAACACATACCAGGCCGTATCCTAAATCATTAACTTGCGTAAAGTCATTGCCTAGCATCGAACGGTTACCTGCGGTTTGTAACGTAACACCTAGCGGAGCATTTACACTTTGTACAGTTCTATGCGCAATTAATACAGTATTTGCATCTATTTGATTTTTAGCAGTTACTCTTTCAATAGGAGCCCAAGTAGTGCTCGGGTAAGAAGTTATAGGTAGTGCTGTAAGTGTATCACTATTAATAGCACCGATAATAATATCCATTAAGTTAGATACTTCAACTGCTTCAGTAGCTGATGCTGCTGTTCCTGAAGTATCTTGCCCTGAATATGTTTCTTGCACAAGTTGTGCTAACACTCCCTTTAATTGAGTGAATGTAGAAACATATATCGATTTCTCTGTATTTGATAAAATACTTATGCCGTCGTCAAAGTAAAATCTTGTAGCGGCTTTAATAGCAGTATTACCACCGTATTGTACATCATAGCTTAACGCATCAATTAGATAATTAATTTCTATTAAAAATTCTAATTGAGCATATCCAGCAATAACATCATACGCTGGATAATTAGTAGTAAGCCATGTGTCAATTTCAGTTCCAATAAAGGTTCTGTTTGTTTGTAGTTGCTCACGTGCATATCTTTTATTAATATCAACGCCCGGGTCTGACCAACTAATGACATCAGCATTGCCGGCACCATTTGTTATTATATCGATAATTTCGTCAAATCCTGAATTTGCATCTGCAAGTGAAGGTTCACTTGCAATAACTGCTGATAATGCAGCTACTTCAGCTTTTGTGACAGCAATTGCTGTAGTAGTTTGAGAAATTTGATTTTGAATAAGATATGCCCCAGCAGATCTTTGATACGCTAACCCATTTGTTACACTGTTATAGTTAGTACCAAACGCAACATCATACCCGATACCTTCTAAGATATAACGTGTGTCTCTATCACATTTTGTCTCGTCAAATTCAAATGTGCCAACAGTGTCTAAGTTAATACCAGTAATCAATCCGCTGGTTGTGCCTGTAAATCCGTTATTGTCGTTTGAATTCTGAGCCAGGATAATTTCAGCTGTGCCGAAGTCCGGATCATATTGCGTAACCGAATTAATTTGGAAACGTCGTCCATCTACATAAAATGCACTAGGTGTTTCTGGTTTACGTATAAACAACCCTTGATTTGGTAAACTCTTAATCTTTAAACGGAAGTTAGATCCGTCAACCTTTTCAACAACTTGAACAGCACTATTTCCTGTAAATGCATCAATAAACATGCCTCCACTAAACACTTGTTTATTTTGTGATTTAGAGAAACTTGAACCAACTTGTATGTATGGTGATTTAGTTAGTACTTGTCCTTCCGGATCAAGAGTACACATAAATCCGCCATGTCCTTGAACTGTGATGTTACTTACTCTAGTTGCATCATTCATTAAGAACACATCCATTTGATCATTGCGCAATGGTGGGTTATAATTTGGATTAAATGCAAATGTAACAGTGCCGATTAATAGTTGTACTGTTTCTTGAGGACCTTTTACTTCAATCCAATAGTTTTCAACTTCTTGTGCGTTAAATAATGCGCCTGAGGTATTTTCAGTGTTACACTGATAATACACCGTCTGTCCTGCGTCAATTGTTTTTACTACATTACCTACACGATAGAGTTTAGAAGTTATCCAATTAGCCGGCTCAGCTGATCCATTAAATAAATCAGGCGTAGGATAAACTAACCCATCGCCTAATACTGTTGGTGTATTACCAAGTAACAATGATGTAGCAAGTGTGTATACATAGTTCATTCCAGCAATACACCCAGCTTGGTTAATATCACCTAACGATCCTGCATAAAATTCACCTTGTGTTTGTAACGAAAATTCGTTGCCGCCTGCACGTAAGTCTTTTACTAGTGCATCTACAATATATCCAGTATCTCTTTTACTTTTTGCTTCGCTGTATGCTCCTATCATTGCAGGATAATTTGCATTAATATACTCTACAACTTGTTCTTGGATGAATTCTTTATTATCGATAAAAGTTAATGCAGCAATTTCCCATTTACCAATATTTGTATAACCTGCACCTACGTCTTTTAGTCTACTGGGATCTTTTAAATAGTGATATCCAAAATATCCATCGACATTACCAGTTGATGGATTTTTATACTCAACACCGTTTGGTATATTATCTATTCTAATAATTACATTAGGTGCGCCGCCTTCGCCTAATTGCGAGTCCGGAATAGTAATTAAATCGCCTACTCTCCAATCCTTACCCTTGTTTGTAGGAGTAATAGATGTCACTGCACCAATTGAATCAACAACAACTGAAAATATAGCATCTGATCCAAATCCAGTTGAAACATAATCTTGATCTGTAATTGTATAGGTGTCTGCTACACGAAGAGCATTAGCAGGTGTAGTACTAGACAACGTTCCAATTTCGCTACGTCCTAAAACTAGGCCGTCAAAATCTCGGTCTCTATAAAAGAATGTGCCTGCATACGGAGATTGTGATATACGATCTTTAGGTCGAACTAAACAACGTCTAAATTCGTCTCCTAAAATAGTTACGTTTGAAGGTACTCGAATTGGATAATCTTCATAATATATACCACTTTCAACTAGCAACGTAACTTGTGTTTCACGCACAACATTACCATATTCTAATTGTTCTCCTGGTAAGAAGTTACGAGGTTCAAGTAACTGTATTTCAATTTCGTCTATTTCACTACTAGTCGATCTACCACTTTCACCTGTTTTATAATCAATAATTCTACCAATAGCACCAGAGTCTTTACCACGGACTACTTTGCCTGGAATAATATCTGTATTTTCTGGATTTGCTTGATCTATAAAACCAAAATTTCCGTTGTTTATGTTAATCTTGTATACCGAATTACCGTCAACCACAGTAGGGGCTAAAAGCGGACCGTCGTTAATAATTTCAACTATTAATACAAACTTTCCGTCGATCGCTGTATCAGCTGCACCGTCCGGCTGATTAGCTACTACTCCTTCAATTTCGTTTTCAAATACTTGAGCAACTCGTGATTGATATGTTGTAGCAACTGGAGTTCCTGCTATAATATTTTGTACAATTGTTCTAGCATATTCTATACCCGCAAGTGTTTCAATCTTTTGACTACCGATTGCCTTTTGTGCGCTTGGATTAGAGTAGTATCTAAATCCGCTCCATCGAGATAGGTAATTAGCATTATTTCCTAGTAACGCATCTAAAGTAACAGCTTCGAGAATGTATCCTATATCTCGCTCGCAAGTTTCTTCATTATAGGATCCAGCAAAGTTTGGATATGTCGAATTGATATAAGCTGTTACTTCTTTCTGAATAAACTCTTTATTTTTTATAATACGTGTTCTTGCATTTGTACGCAGCAATCCACCTATAGATTCACTAGGAGTTGCACCAGCAGTTATAATACTAGCATCATTTTCACCAGTATTATATGTCATAGTTTGCATATACGGACCAGGTTCATATGGTGCTGTAATAATAACTTCTTCTGCTTTACGTGCTGCTGCATTTATTGTACGATACGCATACGCAGGATTTCGGCCTTCTCTACCTCTTGGAGTATTTGTTTGTTTATCATCGCCGTTTTGTGCAACATATAAATTAACTTCACTAGATGCAGCAAGATTATCAACATAAAGTTTTGTAGCAGCTTGTAAATCGTCTGGGCCATTTGGCAAACCAAATCCACTTAATTCGCCTGGGTGATCTGACAAGTTAAGTATACCTGTCATTGCATCGCCTTGTCGCCTTACTATACTTTTTCTTGGAATTGCAACGTTGTCTAGCCAAAATCCGTCAAGCTCAGCATCATATGCCGCATCAGTGAGTGTAAATGTTCCTGTACCACCTGATAATGCTATATTATTTTCAGCGTTTGTAATTGCAGCTTCTTCAGTTTCAAATAATCTAATAGCAGTTGTATTAACAATACGTACATATACAATATTATCCGCTGGAATACCAAACGGGTTTGTTCCGGTTGTATTAAACACAAACGGCGCCCCGTTATATGCTTCTGAAAGACCGTGTGCTGTAGAAAATATTAAATTTTGTTGTAGTATACCACTGGCTGTTAATGTGTACGCATCTGCATTAGTAGGTTCATCACTTAGTCGTATGCCACCACCCGAAACTTCTTTTGTTTGATAGTTACGATCACCATAGTTTTTATCAATTACTACTGATCCTAGATCATAATTTGTTCCATACGTAGAATTAAATTGATCTATAGACGCTTGCGTAGTGGACACGTTTGCAATTGCTGCACCAGCAGCATTTAGCGGACCTGATAATGTTGGTCTAGGATCGTTTGATAACTTACTAACAAGTTGTTGTACAATAAGTTTACCATCAACACTAAAATCAAAACCAATTGTGTCAGCTGTTCCATTTAGTGCATTATCTGAAGCAAGTTCTAAAAAATCTATTCCAGACCCATTGCCTCTAACAGCAGGAACTTTATTTTCGTTTCCTTCGTAAGTGTTCGGAGTATCACTTAGGTCAGTATATGATATCTGCCCTCCAATTCCAAATACTGCATACAGCTCTTGAAAGTTTTCGTTTACTTTACGAAACGACTC
>TARA_B110000503_G_scaffold34041_2_pt1 | contig 17489 bp, 17 predicted proteins | sample TARA_B110000503 | Tara Oceans TARA_B110000503 (sample SAMEA4397472) | marine metagenome | biome: Polar Biome; feature: [SRF] surface water layer (ENVO:00010504); material: water (ENVO:00002006), including particulate matter (ENVO:01000060) such as... | depth 5 m | reverse complement strand
CCACTAAGCACAGGAACCGAAGACTTCAACACAATCGATGCGCCATTTGATGCTTCTAAAACAATTTTCAGGTCGTCTTGTTTGGTAAAGGTTGAGGACTGTTCGTTATGGAAAAAATCACCTTGCTCCATTGTGGTTACATGGGTGCGGGAATCTTTCGACCACTTACCCATACTGTGTGGATTTTGTTTTGCAAAATTCTTTACCGCTTTTGGTGCACGACGGTCGCTATTGCCTTCTCGAAGGACTGGATTAACGGCACTACCTTTAATTTTGTCATAAGTTGATTTAATGGCGGCTTCTTGATCGTTTGTTGGGTTCTGGGGGTAATCAGGCAAGGCAAAGCCTTTGGACTGCAGTTCTTCTATGGCAGACAAAAGCTGTGGCATTGACGCGCTGATGTTGGGCAGTTTGATGATGTTTGCGTCGGGTGTTTTTGCTAAAGCGCCTAACTCTTGAAGATCGTCCTGGCGCTGTTGGTCCGGACTAAGAAAAGCATTGAAATTGGCCAAAATCCTTCCAGACAAAGAAATGTCTTTGGTTTCCATCAGGATATCAGAGTTTTTGGTAAACGCTGTAACAATAGGTAAAAGCGAATGGGTTGCCAAAAATGGTGCTTCGTCTGTTATGGTGTATATGATTTTCGACTTAAGGCTCATACTGTATGATTTTTTGGTAAAAAATTATCCATTAATACGGGGTGCAAATATAAGAAATACGCGCGTAGTATTTAATAAATATAAGGTCTAAGGCTGCGGGAGGGTCTAAAAACAAGAAAAGCCATATCCTTGTATTGCTACATAGATATGGCTCCTTGTGAGTCAAATCTTTACCAACTAACCCTTACGGTTCGAGATAGGTTTATTAATACCCCTATAATTGTGATTTGCTTTTTAAGCGTATAACTTGAGATTTCTCAAAGTTTGTGTGCTTGCCGCATTTGGTTTCGGTTAAACGATTTATTGCTAAACAGTTTGTCCTGAATCTTCATGCATCTGGCAAGTTTCAATCAAAGAGGTCACTTTGGTTATCGACTCACCTTTCTCTAAAAGGATCAAATACCCCTAGTGAAGTATTTAATGCGATTTTTAGGAAAGTATGTTTAAGAACATGTCTTAATATCTCGGCGATAGTCTCGCTTTGATATTTCAAATGTATGCAGGTGCGTGTTAATAAAAAAGAATTTGCTGTTTTGAATGATAACAAGTTGTGAACCAAGGATATGAACAATTGTCAACAAAAAAGGCAGCCCTTTTAGAGACTGCCTTTTAAAACTATACTGAATGAAATCTAGTATTTCTTTTCTTTGATTCTTGCCTTTTTACCAGTCAATTCTCTAAAGTAATAAATACGTGCTCTACGCACACTACCACGCTTATTGACTTCAATTTTTTGAAGCGCAGGAAGATTCATGGGGAAGATTCTTTCTACACCCACGGTACCTGACATTTTACGGATGGTAAAAGTCTTAGCAAGACCTGTCCCTTTGATTTGGATGACCACTCCTTTAAAGAACTGAGTTCTGGTCTTTTCTCCTTCGCGAATTTCGTAATAAACAGTGATGGTGTCACCTGCCGAAAATTCTGGAAATTCTTTCTTAGTTACAAATTCGTCTTGAACAAATTTAATTAACGATTCCATGTGCTATATTTTAAACAATTAGTCTGTGCAACATTCACGATTATCGCCAGTGGTTGATACAAATCGAGTGCAAAAATAAATAAATTTAGATGACCAACAATAAATACAGCTATTTATTTGCGAGCAATTTGCGTTAAATCAGGAATTCCGGGGTATCATACATTATTTATGCGTCCTCTGACTTTTCCCATAGATCAGGACGGCGGTTTTTAGTATGTGCGATCGACTGTGACTCTCTCCATAGTTCTATTTTGCCTGAATCACCACTGAGCAGGATCTCAGGCACAGTCCAACCCTTGTAATCGGCGGGTCTTGTATATATCGGCGGGGCCAAAAGATCATCTTGGAATGAGTCTGTTAATGCGCTTGTTTCGTTATTGAGCACTCCTGGGATCAGGCGAATAACAGCATCACAGACAATGGCCGCTGCAAGTTCACCACCGCTCAGCACATAATCACCAATAGAGATTTCCCGTGTGATGAAGTGGTCTCTCACCCGCTGATCTACACCTTTGTAGTGCCCGCAGAGAATAATGAAGTTCTCTTTGAGCGAGAGTTCGTTGGCTACTTTCTGGTCTAAAGTCTTGCCGTCGGGTGTCATATAGATGACTTCTTCGTAGTCGCGTTCTTTTTTCAGTGCAGAAATACAGCGGTCGATGGGCTCAATCATCATTACCATGCCTGCACCTCCGCCAAATTGATAGTCATCTACTTGTTTGTAATTGGTCGAGGTGTAATCCCTCAGATTATGAAAATGAACCGATACCAGGCCTTTTTCTATGGCACGCTTAAGTATAGATGCCTCGAACGGGCTCTTCAATAATTCAGGTAATACGGTGATGATATCAATTCTCATAAATATTGGATAAAAATATCTAAAGGCGAAATTAAACAAAATAGCATCTAAATCATGGCGGGCGTAAGGGTTTTTCTTTGAGACGCCATGCGGACAAAGGTGTCAAATTGGGTCATGTTAAATTGAGGAATCTTTCCTATCTTTAAAAGATAACTAAAGACCGACAATCAATGAAAAGAAGAACCTTTATCCAAAAGTCAGCAGCAGCGAGCGCTGCCTTTACCATTGTCCCCAGCTTTGTTTTAGGGAAAACGCATATACCGCCGAGTGACACACTCTATATAGGTGCTGTTGGTGTTGGTGGCCGTGGTAGTTCCGTAGTCAACGAATTATATCAAACTGGCCGCGTCAAATTTGTGGCCCTATGCGATGTAAATGATACTGCGGCAAAAGCGAGCTATGATGCTCATCCGGATGCCAAAAAATATCGAGATTTCAGAAAATTATATGACAACCATATTAATGATATAGATGCCGTTATGGTGGCTACACCGGATCATACTCATGCCACAATTGCTTTGCCTTTTATGAAAGAAAACAAGCACGCGTATGTCGAAAAGCCTTTGACGCATAACATTATGGAGGCCCGTTTGATGGCCGAAGTCGCTGCGCAGCAGGGCATTGTCACGCAAATGGGAAATCAAGGCTCATCTGGTGAAGGTATTAGAATCGCCCAAGAATGGATCGATGCTGGGGTGATCGGAAAAGTACACCGCGTGGATTGTTGGACCAATAGACCTGTTTGGCCACAAGGATTCAAGCATATTACTACTGGTGATCCAATTCCAGAGACATTAGACTGGAATTTATGGTTAGGCCCCGCAGCAATGAGGCCATATAACAAGGATTATTTGCCATTTAAATGGCGTGGATTTTGGGATTTTGGAACAGGATCTATGGGCGATATGGGGTGCCATATCATGGAAACACCATTTAAAACCCTTGGTTTGCGGTTTCCTTATGAGGCTGAAGCGAGCTGTACCACAATATGGTCCAATGATTTTGTTGAAGCGAATTACCCTGATGCATGCCCGCCTTCATCTATTGTCCGTCTTAAGTTTAAAAATGCCCAAAACGATGATATAAGTCTGAATTGGTATGATGGAGGCATTATGCCTGATTTACCACCAGAACTTAAAGATGGTGAACTCCCTGGAGACATTAGCGGTGGAAGTATTTTCCATGGTTCAGATGGTATTATGGTCACGGACACTTATTCAAGAAATCCAAGATTGCTGCCATCGGAGCGTATGAATGACTTTAGCGCACCAGTGGCTTCATTACCGCGTGTAGATACCACCCACGCAGGTGAGTTTGTCAAGGCCTGTCTGGAAGGAGGGACAACCTCTTCGCCTTTCTCCTATGGAGGGCCGTTGACCGAAGCTGTTCTTATGGGGAACTTGGCCATTAAAGGATTTCAGTATAAAGTGCTGCAGGAAGGAAAATCTGCAGGAGACTGGTCTCCATATAACTATCCTGGGCGTAAGACTATTCTCTGGGATGGCGAAGCCATGAGGGTGACCAATTGGGAGCACGCCAATCAATGGGTTCGCGGTTCCTACCGAGCGGGTTGGGAATTATAAAAAAAAAAGGCCATCGATATCGATGGCCTTTTTTTTTGATCGTTTAGTAATAGGTAAAGCGATTGACTTCTGAAATGTAACGCGCCAATCGAATAACTTGTTGGCTATAACCATATTCATTGTCATACCAGACATAAAGAACTACATTCAATCCATCAGCGCGCACAATAGTGGCATGACTGTCATAAATGGATGGGGCAGGAGAACCAATAATATCACTCGAAACCAATTCATTATTAATTGAATATTTGATTTGTTCGACCAGAGGCCCTTCTAAGGCATGTGTTTTGATGAGCGCATTAAGGGCGTCAAAAGTGGTTGGTTTGGTTAAGTTGAGGTTTAAAATGGCCAAGGATCCATTGGGTACGGGAACGCGGATAGCGTTGGAGGTCAATTTGCCTTCAAAATTTGGTAATGCCTTACAGACGGCTTGTCCTGCACCGGTTTCTGTGATGACCATATTGAGTGCAGCAGCGCGCCCTCGGCGGTATTTACTGTGCATGTTGTCGACCAGATTCTGGTCATTGGTATAAGCATGAATGGTCTCTAAATGTCCATTTTCGACCCCTAAATTATCTTCGATAACTTTAAGGATAGGGGTAATGGCATTTGTGGTGCATGATGCTGCTGAGACAATTTTGGTCTTTTTAGGGGTGTGGGCTAAATGATTGACTCCATAGACGATATTTGGAATGCCCTTCCCAGGTGCTGTCAGCAAAACTTTTGCGGCTCCTTTACTCTTGAGGTGACGATTCAAGGCAACGTCATCCCTAAAGGCACCCGTATTATCAATAATGAGCGCTTCGCTAATGCCATAAGCGGAATAGTCAATATCCTCGGGTTGGTTTGCAGAAATCATATGTACGGTGGTTCCGTTAATGATCAACGCTTTTTTCTCGAGGTCGACCGTAACCGTTCCTGCGAAGTCTCCATGAACTGAATCCAGTTGCAGCAAAGAGGCGCGTTTGGCTAATGAGTTGGCATCATTGGCGTCACGCGTCACAATGGCACGAAGGCGCATAAGGTTACCTTTGCCCGTTCTGTTCATTAGTTCCCGAGCCAATAACCGGCCAATCCGGCCAAATCCATAAAGAACAATGTCTTTAGGGACGATTGATTTCTGTTTCTTGGCATTTTTGAGACGGTCGCTTACAAACTCCATTGCATCTTGATGCGGCTGTCCGGACAAATGGTACTCATGGGTTAAAGTCCCCAGGTCTATTTTGGCTGGCGGTAGTTTGATTTTTTGAATCGCTTGAGCAATATCGACCGTGTCGAATATCGAAATAGGTTTTTCGACCACCGCACCCGCATACTGATGTAAATTCAGAATTTCGCTCGCATTGCGGTCGATCAGCTGGTTTCTGAATAATACCAGTTCTATGGATTGATCGTACCATAAATCACTGATGATTTTGATCAGAGCAACTGTGGCCCGCCTGCGATCGGTTTGGAAAGATAGTTCCTTGGCGTATTGGTCTAATTGAGACATGAAATAGAGTTTAGGTTGTATTGCCCGCAAATTTATGGAACTAAAACGTTTTCGTAAAATATCTCAGGCAAAAAAACAACACTAATTGCATTGTAATTATTGGCTTGGACTTACGCCAAAGGCACCACAATTTTATCTGAAAATAATGGAGCTTTTTTCTCGATTTTCCGTTACGAATGTCACCTTAATAGGAAGCTCTCTTGTTTCTAATTCCGTTATCATGGACTGCGCCTGTTCAATGTTTTTCACGGGTTGGTCATTGATGTGGGTAATGAGAATTCCGGTGAGGTCATAACGCATGAATTCTTTTTTTAATGAGCGATGGACCATCACGCCAAATGCTGCATCCCTTTGTTGGAGTATTTCTGGCGAGGTGTTTTTGAGTTCAAGACCCAAAGCTTCAATCACAAATGAATCCCGTTTTTTGAGTAGGACCGAGAGAGATAGAGGGGTGTCGTCCCGTACGATTTTTAATTTGACCCGGTCATTTGGTCGTTTTGCGGTCAATAAACCGGTCAAATCTGAAAATTTAAGCACTTTTTTCCCGTCAAATTCCTGAATGATATCTCCTGTTTGAAGTCCTGCTTCCTGGGCACCGCTGCCTGGTTCAATACCCGCAACATAGACGCCTTGGGTTTGACTAACACCATAATATGCTGCGCGCTGGGTGTCTAAGTTACTTCCTTGAATACCGAGTATACCCTGTTGTACATCGCCATATTCCATGAGGTCTTCGATGACTTTGCGTGCCGTATTTGAGGGCACGGCAAAGGAATAACCCACATACGATCCTGTTTCACTGGTTATGGCTGTGTTGATGCCAATGAGTTCCCCATTTGTATTGACCAAGGCACCACCGCTATTGCCGCGATTAACGGCGGCATCAGTTTGAATGAACGACTGTGGTTGATTGTCAAATTCATTCAAGTCTCGTGCTTTTGCGCTGACAATTCCTGCTGTAACCGTTGAGGTGAGATTAAACGGATTGCCTACCGCCAAGACCCACTGGCCAATTTTGACTTGATCAGAGTCAGCAAATGGAATGTAAGGCAAGGCTTCTTCGGCATTAATTTTTAAGAGGGCAATGTCCGTTTTTGGATCGCTGCCTATGAGTTCGGCTGGATAAGTGCGGTTATTGTTTAAAGTGACCTGCAAGTCAGAAGCATGCTCTATAACATGGTTATTTGAAATAATATAGCCGTCGGGGCTAATGATGACACCACTTCCTGTACCAATCATTGCTCTTGGATTGCCCCCTCCAAGAAAGAGGTCCATCATGCTTGTCGGTTGGCGTGAGATCGTTGTGTTTTTGACATGGACCACGGCATGGATGGATTTTTCAGCAGCCTCTGTAAAGTCTAGGTTAGGGGATAGCCCAACATTGGAAGAGAAACTTGTATTTACTATAGGGTTTGCTGTCAAATGGAGCTCTGATGCGGACAGAGGAGGTTGGTTTTGTAAATATTTAAAGATAAAAAGACAGGACAGTGTTGTTAGGGCACTGATGAGTATTGGCACTATAAAACGTTTCATAGGTGGTGTGGTTTATTAAGCATTTTAAAATTAACTCAGTATTTGATTTATTGTTGTTAAGAGATTTCTTAATTAACGATGATTTAACAGTCGATCCTGATTCCTCAACCAGCGGCGTTTTATTACCTTTGTTTTGATGTCACTAGCTTTTGTAAAATATCATGGTACCGGAAATGATTTTATCATGATTGATGATCGTGTGCAAAATTTTGAGCACAGATACGCCCACCGCATTGCCTCACTGTGCGATCGCCATACAGGGATTGGGGCCGACGGCCTGATTTTGCTGCAAAATAGCGATGATTATGATTTTAAAATGGTCTACTATAATAGTGATGGGGCCTTAGGTTCAATGTGTGGTAATGGCGCTCGGTGTATCGTTCATTGGGCAAAGGAACTCGGTATTATAAAAGAGAAGACCGATTTTGAGGCCCCCGACGGTCTCCATCAGGCTTGGTTTGACAAAGATGAAGTTGTTTTAGCGATGGCCGATGTGCGCGCTATTGAGGCCAACGCCTACGGCATTTTTTTGGATACAGGTTCCCCTCATCAAGTTTGTATAGAGAAGCGCTTAGAAGGGCTAGATGTCACCGGTAAGGGCCGAACTTTACGCTATGATGTTTTCGGAAAAGAAGGGGCTAATATTAATTTTGTCGCGCCTGCAAAAGACGGTGGGTTTGCCTTACGCACTTATGAACGTGGCGTTGAGGCCGAGACACTATCCTGTGGAACGGGAGCTACCGCTGCAGCACTGGCGATGCATCATTTATCATTATCAAGTGGTCCTATAGTCGTGTTAAAGACCCTAGGGGGAAATCTCAAAGTTTCTTTTGATTTTAGCGATGGTCTTTATTCTAATATTACCCTCACGGGGTCTGCCACAGCAGTATTTAATGGGTTATGGCTATGACACTAACAGGAGCCCATCTCACCTTACGTGCCTTAGAACCAGAGGACTTAGATTTTCTGTATGCGGTAGAAAACAATCAAGATATTTGGTCTGTTAGTGACACGGTGACCCCTTATTCAAAAGCAGTGCTCAAAGATTATTTAGCTAACGCGCACCGACCGATTTATGAGACCCTACAACTGCGGATGGTTATCTGCCTCAAGCAGACCCAACAGCCTATTGGCTTGGTCGATCTATTTGATTTTGACCCGAAGCATCGTAAAGCAGGCGTAGGCATTGTAATCTCTGAAAATACAGAAAGGCAAAAAGGCAGGGCCAAGGAAGCCATCGAATTGCTCTTAAATTATGGTTTTCGTCATCTGAAGCTTCATCAAGTTTATGCCTTGGTGGCGGTTCATAATGTGCCCAGTATAAAGTTGTTTGAAGGCCTTGGGTTCAGTTGTTCTGGCGTTCTAAAGTCTTGGTGGCTAACCTCTGATGGTTATACTGATTTAAATGTTTTTCAACGTGTTAGGTCAGAAAAATAATCCATGAATAAAAAAAGAATTTTAAGCCTAGCTGGCGTGGTGGTGACTTTGGCCTTTATTTATTTGGGCATGGCTGTATACGGATTGCTATGGGCGCCCAATACTAAAGTTCAAGAGCCAATAGCCACGATATTTATTGCAACAGATGCTTCTTTTGAGGAGGTGATGGAGCAACTTTTTCCGCTACTAGATGATCCATTAAGTTTTGATCGACTGAGCCGTATCAAACGCTACGGCCAAAATATTCGTCCAGGACGCTACCAAATAACGGAGGGTTTAAACAACATTGAATTGATCAATTTACTGCGCAGCGGGAACCGTCCCATGGTGCTTACATTCAATAATCAAGAACGGATTGAAGATCTCGCGGGTGCCCTAGCAAAACAAATAGAACAGGATAGTCTTAGCCTTTATAAGGCATTTACTGATCCAGAATTTTTCCAACAAATGGATGGGGTCGATCGCGACAATGTTTTGGCACTCTTTATTGCAAATTCATATGAAGTTTATTGGAATACATCGCCTGAAGCCTTATGTCAGCGTATGATCAAGGAATATCGTGCATTCTGGAATGAGACCCGCATGGCCAAAGCAACCGCTTTGGGCTTGTCCGCATTGGAAGTCATTTCTTTGGCAGCAATTGTTCAAAAGGAATCGGTTAAAGTCAGCGAACGTCCAAGAATTGCAGGGGTGTATATGAATCGCTTGGCTAAAGGCATCATGTTACAAGCAGATCCAACAGTGATTTATGCCAAGAAGTATGTCGAAAATGATTTTTCACAGGTCATTAGGCGTGTTTTGTATAAAGATTTGACACTGGATTCGCCCTACAACACATATAAGTATAAGGGCCTGCCTCCAGGTCCTATTGCCATGCCCGATATTTCATCCATTGAGGCTGTTTTGAGTCCGGAAAAGCACCAGTTTTATTACTTTGTGGCTGACCCAGAACGTCCGGGATATCACCAATTCTCCACCAACCTGAAGCAACACAATCAAAAGCGGCAGGCTTATGTACTTTGGTTGGCCAAAAACAAGATCAAGCGATAGGGTGTTTTAATTTAACTATCTGAATATCATGTTATTAAAAAATACCTTATTTTTGCAGGCCCATTTTATGGGTAGGAGCTATAAAATGCACCACCATGCAACAACGTCAATTACTTGTATTCTTATTTGTACCGCTTGCCATCACTGGGCTATCGTGGGAAAATGATAACCTAGCGCCTACAATTGATATCGAGACAAGCTCATTGTGTTATCATGTGCCTTATCTTAATGAAGGCAAAGGGAAGCAAATCAGACCTAATGGCGTGAACTTAGGAGGCGCATACATTGCTTTTAAAGAGGCCTTGGCGTTTAAAGAATCTCAAGGACGATATGATGCAGTCAATACCTTAGGCTATTTAGGAAAGTATCAGTTCAATAAGCATACACTGCGTCTTATAGGAATCCAAGGAGGCGATGTATTTTTGGAAGACACGATGCTTCAAGAGCAAGCCTTTTTGGTCTACACCGCACGCAATAAATGGGTGCTACGCCGTGATTTACGTCGTTATGAGGGAACTCAAATTAACGGAATAAAAATTACAGAGTCTGGAATTTTAGCCGCAGCTCATCTTGCAGGTGCGGGTAATGTAAAGAAATACCTGCGCAGTAACGGCGCCTTTGAATTTAAGGATGCCTTCGGGACGCGTTTAGAAGAATACCTTAAAAATTTCTCAGGATATGACACTTCTGCTGTCCCAACAGACCGCAACCTCCTCAAGTCTTAATTTTTTTATTTGTTAGGCCTGTATGATAAATATGGCCGGGCGCTTATGTAGATCGACGCTGATTTTTTGCCAGTGTTGTATGGTAGCGGATTGAATATATTGTGTTGGAAGAGTCAGGTCACACGCGACACAAACCATGGTATGTTCCGACAAGATTTGTTTTAAGGCCCCAAGCATTTGATTGTTGCGGTAGGGTGTTTCAATAAAAATCTGTGCTTGCCCTTGGCGCAAAGATTCACGTTCCAGACGCTGCAACTCCAGTTTTCGTTCGTTCTGATCTATTGGCAGGTAGCCGTGAAAGGCAAAATTCTGCCCATTAAAGCCACTGCCCATAAGCGCGAGGAGAATCGATGACGGACCTACTAATGGGAACACCTTGATATTCTGTTTGTGTGCCTCTGCAACAAGCGCGGCGCCCGGATCTGCCACGCCTGGGCATCCTGCATCACTAATGACGCCAAGGTCATGACCTTCATGGCATGGAGAGAGCAAGTCGGGAATGGTCTCGGGCTGGGTATATTTGTTAATGCTTTGCAAGTTAAGGCTGTCTTGGGATTTATGGGGTACGACAGACTTGATGAAGCGCCGGGCTGTTTTTTCATGCTCAACGACATAATAGTCAATGGATTCAATCGCTTCGCTTATGGCCAGTGGCAGGACCATCATGGGGGCTACATCACCAAGAAGACAAGGGATCAAATAAAGGTGTCCTTTAGTTTTCATACTTACTGAACTAAAAGTTTATGATGGCTTATCGCTCCAGATTCGGTAACCACTTGAACGATGTACCAGCCTTCAGCCCATTGGGCCGTGCTCAATGTATGGGTGGTGGTAGCGCCTAAGTTAAATGACGCTATTTGAGCTCCTTTGCTATCGTATACATGGAGCTGACTCATTGGTCTCGAAGCTGAAATGGTGGTGACTTCCTTACTGGGATTTGGCCAAAGAGCGACACTTGTTGGTGCCCAGTCATTTGCGGCTAAAACAACCCCTTCAATTTTATAGATCACACCATTGAACCCAGAAACGTAAAGCTCTTGGTCGATATCTTCTCCAAAAGAAGACCAGTTTGGGCTAAAATTTTGGGTAATTTCAATGACTCCATTATCGGGGTTAACCAAGCCCATGATTCCTGACACAAAATCGGCAAACACATAATAACCTTGCATCCATGGCGCCTGTGTACCATGATAGACATATCCACCAGTTATCGAACTGCCTATGTTATGCGGGTATACCGTTAAGGGAAAGGTTAGTTCACTGGAAGAGGGGCAATTACTGTTGTTGTAAATTTGATTCCCTTCATAGCAGCGCCATCCATAATTGAGTCCTGCTTCCGTGCCCGACACTTTGTTGATTTCTTCGAATGCATTTTGTCCTACATCAGCAATCCATAAGTCTCCAGTGGCCAAGTCAAAACTAAATTTCCATGGATTGCGGATGCCGTAAGCCCATATTTCTTGTGCGTCTGTGGTGCTGCCTGCGAATGGATTATCGTTCGGGATGGCATAATTAAGCCCGCCACTGGTTTGATCTATATCTATCCGGAGAATCTTACCCAAAAGAGTCATCGTGTTTTGTCCTCTATTATCGGGATCGCCGCCGCTGCCGCCATCGCCACTGCCTATATACAGGTAGCCATCGGGTCCAAAGGCAATACAGCCACCATTGTGGTTGGGATAAGGCTGATCAATGGTCAGTATGCTGAACGCACTAGAGGCATCTGCCAAATTAGGGTCTTGGGCATCCACCGAAAAGCGTGAGATTTGTACATCCCCATTGGGATTGGTGTAGTAGAGGTAAAAATATCCATTAGTACTGTAGTTGGGATGAAAAGCGAGTCCCAGCAGTCCGCGTTCACCGCCACTTGAAATGATAGATGATATATCAAGAAAAGGTGATGCATTGGTAGAACCGTCACTGTTCACGATTTTGATGCGCCCGCCTTGTTCGACAATAAACAATCGCTGGTCTCCTGAATTTTTAATATCAAGCGGCGCGTTAAAGCCTGAGGCAAAGGGCACTAAATTTAGTTCTTGCCCTTGCAGGGTAACACTCAATAAAAAACCTAAAAATAAAAGGTATCGTTTCATTTGTTCAATGATTCGGGTATGGATTGGTTTAAATCTTCAGCAATGCGCTCACAGGCCTGGTCAATAAGATCGTAGACCGCACTAAACCCATCTTTCCCCCCGTAATATGGGTCTGGTACGTCGACGTTTTCATTAGGAAAAAGCACATCCAGCAATAAGGAAACTTTGGCTTTTTCCAGATCGGTATGGGCCAACCGCACAACGTCCTGAAAATTACTTTTATCCATGACATAAATATGATCAAATTCTTCGAAATCGTAAGCAGAAAATTGACGTCCGCGCTGATCCGTGATGTCCAAATTATGTCGTTGGGCAATTTCAATGCTTCGCGGGTCGGGTGCATTTCCAACGTGCCAAGGTCCGGTTCCGGCGGAGGTCACGTAAAACTGCTGTGTATTGAGTTTGGATTTAAGAATGCCTTCAGCCAAAGGTGAACGGCAGATATTGCCCAGACAGACCATTAAAACGTTTGTCTTTTTCATCTGTAATTCAGGCAGAGATTTGTTCTTAAAGGGTTAACTTCTTGTTGAGGTCATCCACATACTTGCGGAATTGTTTGTCGGTACTGGACAAGTTGTCTACCGTTTTGCAGGCATGGAGTACCGTGGCATGATCCCGTTGGCCAATTTGTGATCCAATAGAGGCCAGTGAAGCCTTAGTAAATTTTTTGGCGAAAAACATCGCTAATTGGCGGGCCTGAACAATGTGTCGCTTGCGGGTTTTTGATTGCAAGGTGTCGACATCCATTTGGAAATATTCACTAACGACTTTTTGAATATAGTCGATTGAGACTTCTCTTTTGGTATGTTTGACATAGTTATCGACAATTTTTCTAGCCAGATCAATCGTGATTTCCTTTCTGTTGAAGGATGAGTGTGCGATTAAAGAAATGATGGCCCCTTCAAGTTCGCGAATATTGGTTTTGATGTTGTTGGCCAAAAACTCAATAATCTCATCAGGCATTTCAACACCATCGCGATATAGTTTGTTTTTGATAATAGCAACCCGGGTATCGTAATCCGGATGATTCAGTTCTGCAGATAGACCCCACTTGAATCGGGACAACAAACGCTGTTCGATATCCATCATATCTACAGGAGCCTTGTCACTTGTTAAGATGACTTGTTTGCCATTTTGGTGCAGGTGGTTGAAAATATGAAAAAACACATCTTGTGTTCCTGCTTTCCCTGACAGTAATTGAATGTCATCGACAATCAGAACATCGATGATCTGATAGAAATGGATGAAATCATTTCTGTTGTTTTTCTTAACCGATTCAATATACTGTTGTGTAAATTTCTCTGCTGAAATATAAAGCACAGTTTTCTCGGGATATTTCTCTTTAATTTCTACTCCTATGGCATGACCTAGGTGTGTTTTACCTAAACCAACAGCACCAAAAATCAATAGCGGATTAAATGAAGTGCCCCCTGGTTTGTTTGCTACTGCAAAACCTGCAGAGCGCGCCAAACGGTTTGAATCTCCTTCCAAAAAGTTTTCAAAACTATAATTTGCATTAAGCTGTGATTCAATTTTGACATTACGGATTCCTGGAATGACAAAAGGATTTTTTAATTCTGGGCTTTTATGCTTGAGTGGGACATCTACCTCTTGGTCACGGATTTGACTACGGTTCGCGCTGGGTATTTTTTCGGTAAACGGTTGCTTGTTGCCGTAGGTGTTTTCCATTTTGATGAGGTACACCAACTTGGCTTTGGCCCCCAGTTCTTTGGTAAGTGAAACTTTAAGTAATTTGACATAATGCTCTTCAAGCCATTCGTAGAAGAATTTACTCGGCACTTGAATGCTGAGCGCATTGTCAATGAGCTTTACTGCTTTAATTGGCTCGAACCAAGTTTTGAATGCTTGCGTCGAAATGTTATCTTCGATAAAAGTCAAGCAATTGCCCCAAACTGATTCTGCAGTTTTAGTCATAATTAAAGTTACGGTTGTTTAGTTAAAATCGGTGTCTAGAATTGAGAAGTGGGACGCCTCTCTGATATTCTGGTGACTATGCAAATATGTGAACAAATAATCTAAAAAAAAATAAAATGCCTATTGAATTTTCATTTTTTTTTTCGCATTATAAAACAAATATTGAATCATCCAATCAAGAACCTTTTTAAAGGTTAAAAGATATGAAAAAAACAAAGACAGAATTACGCGTGCGATATGGAGAAACGGATCAAATGGGTTTTGTCTATTACGGGCATTATGCATTGTATCTTGAGCAAGGAAGAACAGACTGGCTGCGCCATTTGGGTTTTTCGTATAAATTTTTGGAACAAGAAAACATCCTTTTACCCGTAACAAAATTGGTAGTGAATTACCATGCGCCAGCGCGTTATGATGACTTTTTAATCATTCATACTGATCTAAAGAATTTTCCTACAGCTAAAATAGAATTTGGGTATGAAATTTATAATCAAGAGAATACACTTTTGGTCACGGCAGATACGACACTCGTTTTTGTTGATAAGTTATCTGGGAAGGTCCGCAAAGCGCCAGATTATTTGATCGATAAATTAGCAGAAGAATCAGAGGTCTAATCCTCTAAAACAGTCAAACTCATTTGATGCCATTGGTCAACGCGTTCTTTAAGATTGACCAGCGCGCTGGACCTTAATTCTAATGTTAAACGACAAGGCGTCCCCAAGCTTTGATGGGTGATCGTATAATTTTGTGTCTTTAGGTGGCGCATCAATACACCAATTTCTTCATAGCGAAACGTGATCATTACATTTTGGGTAATATACTGGTCTACAATGAGGCAGCTCTTGAGCGCTAATAAAGCAGATGTTTTGTAAGCATTGATCAGACCACTCATGCCTAATTTGTTCCCGCCAAAATAACGAACCACCACGACCAAGCAATTGGTCAGCTCCAAGGATTGAATTTGGCCATAGATCGGTGTGCCCGCACTGTGGTTGGGTTCGCCGTCATCAGACACGCGGTACTGGTCATAATGATCGCCCAACTGATAGGCAAAGCAATGATGTCCAGCGCTGGGGTGCAGCGTCTTTATGGATTCTAATGATTCGTTTATTTGGTCGATCGATCTTGTTGGTATGGCGTAAGCATAAAATTTACTGCCTCGGTCCTTAAAGAGAACTTCTTCAGAAGGCGCTTTGATGGTTTTAAAAACATCTATTTTTTCAGAAGACATATCAGTGTTTTGCAGGTCCTTCAAGCGGTGGTTGGTTGTGGTTGGCCATAAGCATGATGTAATTCATCAGTGTCAAAGTAGGCTATGATGTCGGTCGCCACTTTATCGAGTTTGGGACTCTCAATACCATTTGTCCAAGTTTGCTGGGAGCGGTATATAAAGCATTCGTCCCAAAGCCCCTGATCAATAAACGACTGAATGGTCTTGGTGCCTCCCTCTACAATGACGCTTTGGATGTCCTGCTGAAACAGGTGTTGCGCAATTGCTGGGGCAGATAGCCACTGGTCGCTGGTGATCCTTTTGGCCCTAGGGGTTTGTTTAAAGAGGGTCAACAATTCATCGGACTCATCAGCCTGACCAAGGACAAAGACTGCTGGGTCATTGTTGGTCCATTGTGCCGCTGTTAGGCGCGGATCGTCCTGACGTAGGGTCTTGCTCCCAATTAAAATAGCCTGCTCCTCAGCCCGCAAGCGATGGACATGCTGGCGTGCTTTTGCATTAGTGATCCAAACGGGCCGTTGCATGTCTTTTTTAAGAGGCGCCGAGAAGCCATTGCTGGTTTCGGCCCATTTCAAAATAATATAAGGACGCTTCTCGGTGATGAATGTAAAAAATCGCCTATTGATTTTGCGTGCCTGCTCGCCCAGGATATCGGTAATGACCTCTATGCCATTGTCGCGCAAGTGAGCGACACCCGAACCGTTTACTTTAGGATTAGGGTCCATCGCGCCAACAACAACTTTGGCAATACCGGAGCTGACAATAAGTTGAGAGCAAGCAGGTGTCAGGCCATAATGATTGCAGGGCTCTAAGCTGACGTATAGGGTCGCGCCGATCAAAAGCCGTTTGTTTACAAGGCGCCCAATAGCCTCAGCCTCAGCATGTCTTGCGCCTGCTTTGTGATGCCAGCCTTCGCTAATGATCCGCTGGTCACCAACAATAACACAGCCCACAACAGGATTTGGATAGGTAGTACCCAGGCCATTTTTGGCCAAATCCAAGCAGCGCTGCATGTATTTTTCGTGTATCTTCACGATTCAAAAATACGAGTTATATTTCAGTAAAACTTATGGTGCGCATACGATTAATTGAGCCTAAAGATGACCTGCAAGTAGGCGATCTTATTAAACACGTTTTAGAAGAATTCGAAGCACCTCAAACAGGCACGGCCTACGAGGATGCTTCGTTAAACCACATGTATCAGACCTATCAACAGGCTAAGTGCGCTTATTTCGTGCTGGTTGATGGAGAAAAGGTCATTGGTGGTGGGGGAATCGCTCCGCTCAAGGACTACGATCCTGATTATTGTGAATTACAAAAAATGTACTTCTTACCCGAGGCGCGCGGACGCGGTTTTGGGAATGAGATAATGTCCACTTGTCTGGAGCATGCCAGTAAGCATGGGTTTAAATTCTGCTATATTGAAACCATGGACGATATGCTCCAGGCACAAAGGGTCTATCAAAAATTTGGGTTTAAGTATATCGATGGAGCACTCGGCAATACGGGACATCATTCATGCGGCGTTCATATGTTAAAACCACTCAATGGATAAGACCTATGGTGTATTGAAACAGCAATGGATGTCAGAACTGACACCATATTATGGCGCTCAAGAGACCGAAGCGCTCTTGCGCCGAGTATTGGACTTTCGCCGGTCTTGGAGTTCTCTTGATCTGATGCTGAACCAAAAGGAATTAGTGTCCCCTTCAGACCAAAAGTGGTTTGCTTTTGTCTTGGAGGATTTGGCTAAACTTAAGCCCGTGCAATATGTATTGGGAGAGACCTATTTTTATGGCCATCGTTTTGCGGTGACAAGGGATGTGTTGATCCCGCGTCCAGAAACAGAAGACCTGGTAGACTGGATTGTGACGCAAGAGGCCTCTTGCCATGGGCTACAGATATTGGATATT
>TARA_B110000503_G_C7173219_1_pt1 | contig 17550 bp, 9 predicted proteins | sample TARA_B110000503 | Tara Oceans TARA_B110000503 (sample SAMEA4397472) | marine metagenome | biome: Polar Biome; feature: [SRF] surface water layer (ENVO:00010504); material: water (ENVO:00002006), including particulate matter (ENVO:01000060) such as... | depth 5 m | reverse complement strand
GCTATTTCTGGGATTTCTAGCGCCATTTCATAATAGTAGCTCCGATCCCAAGTTAAGGTACTGTGACCACTATATAGGATGTTTGAGGGAATCCCTACCAGGTCTTCTGCGTTGTTCCACCAAGGAGTACCGGCAGTTGCCGCTTTGAGGTCCTGGTACACACTGATCCACATATAATTATAGTCATCGGGTCCAGGGTTAAAGGCCTTGAATAAAACCCAAAACTGTAGTTTGCCATCGTTGACCGCATTTTGGGCTATTTTTTTGGAATAATTTAGTTCAATTTCTTCAAATTGGGCCGCCTGACCTGCAGGTACTTTGACCGGTTGAAATACCGCAATTTGGGCGTAAAGGGCATTGGATATCACCAATACACAGACAATGATAAGTTGTTTCATTTGAGTTGATTTAAAGTTAGTATTCTTAAATATACAACAAAATAAGAATAAGGGCGATAGGTTTTTGAAATAATTCAAAATAATTTGGACAGTCCGTCATTAAAAATTACATTTATGTAATTTTTAATGATTAAAATAGGTAACCCGAATGGACGATTGGCTTCGAGTGAACTTTTTGGGACGATTTTTGAATTTGGACTTTGCCTTAAAAAAAGTCCTTAATAGCAAAAAACACCCTTTAACCAATAGTGAGGTTACCTCGCGTATTTTAAATCATTGGTATCAAACCAATATTGTCACCGATTATCGCCCAGCGGGCAAGGGCTGGAGTAAATTTAGTTTTACCGAGCTGGTATGGATTAATTTGGTCATTAAGTTGCGTGCCTTTGGATTGGGGTTAGACAAAATCAATGTAGCCAAGGCATACTTGGCCAAGTACGCAGAAAATGATCCGTTTTCTGCTTTTCCCTTACTTGATTTTTATATTTTGTACGCCCGTGCTTTCAAGGAGCCTATCAATATTTGGGTATTTCAAGAGGGCGCACTGGTAATCGGCCGTCCGTCGGAACTAGGGGCGCTCTACAAGCAGGAGGGGTTTGCACGTAGCTTTATTTCCCTTAATCTAAATGACCTGTTAAAGGAATTACTCAAGCAAGTGCAAGCGGATTATTTGCGTCAGCCGATGTCAGAAATTATCGAGCAATTGGCCAAAGCTTTGGCAGATCCAAGCATCACCACTGAGCAGGTTCAATGGCAGGATCAGTCGCTAAAAGTGAATGTTCAATTTTTACCAAAGGGGCCTGGGTCGTTTTGAATTAAGGCGCAAGCGCTGCTAATAGGGAAGTCAAGTTGAGTGGTTTGGTAGACATGTCGGGGGCACCATTGGGTTTTTTGGGCCAATCTTCTTTGGGTCGATCCCAACACAATTCGATGCTGTGGTTATCGGGATCCTTTAAATAGATGTTTTCAGAAACCCCTAGGTCTATTGCCTGACTTATGGGATAGGCGGCTTTGACCATGTTATGGTAAGTTTGGGCCAAAGTCTTACGGGTGGGGTATTGAATGAGGGAATGAAAAATGTCTGTACCTTGTGATTCGAATTGTGGTAAATGCTGAGCAAACCAAGTGGCCAAACCCAACAAATAATGATGACTTCCTGCCGAGAGGTAGGCCGCCGTCCCTTCTTCATAGGCGAGGCTAACCTTAAACCCCAAAAGACCAACATAAAAATCCATTGAGCGGGTCAGATCAGTCACTTTAAGATGCACATAACGCCTATTGTTTATGGTAGAAAAGTGTTTTGGATTCATTATAAGCAGCGTTTTATATTTGACTAAATGAATTATTAGCGTAAATTAAAGTCATATTTTAATTTTTTATCTCAAAACCTTGTTAATATGCGTATCCCCACATCCAGAAGATCTTTTTTTAAGCAAACCGCGGTGTTATCTGCGGCAGGAATGCTGTTGCCGGTTTGCGCTTCAGCAACGCCAATGCAGACCAAGGTACCGGACCGCTTACGGATATTATTTCAAGGAGATTCCATAACCGATGCCGGTAGAGATAGATTAAGCAGTCAATCCAATGATTTTCATTTGGGTATGGGTAGTGGTTACGCCCTGATGGCCGCATCGAGTTTATGGGTGGATCACCCCAGCACAGATTTGCATTATTACAATCGTGGGGTAAGTGGAGATAAGGTGTTTCAACTCTCAAGGCGATGGCAAGAAGATTGTTTTGACATCCAACCAGATGTTTTGAGTGTACATATTGGGGTCAATGATTTTTGGCATACCCTCACCAATGGTTATGAAGGCACGGTGGCGACCTATAAAAAGGATTTTTTGGAATTGCTGCAAAGAACCCAAGTAAAGTTTCCTAAGCTTAAGTTTATTATTGGAGAACCTTTCGTAGTGATCGGAGGTACGGCGATTAATGAAGCCGAATGGATACCCGCATTTCGTGCCTATCAAGCCGCTGCCGCTCAAGTTGCCCAACAATTCGATGCGGCTTGGATTCCGTATCAAAAAATATTTGACGATGCCGTCAAACTCAAAGACGTACCTTATTGGTGCCCAGATGGGGTGCACCCTTCTATTCAAGGCTGCGTCTTGATGGCGAAGGCTTGGAAGGTGGCATTTGATAGCTTATATTAATTCTCTGTGGGACAGTTTTAAGGGGGTGATAGCATAGTGTAAGCTTTGAGGGGCCCACGGTTGCTGGCAGCAATTAAGACGGCGTTGCCACCATTATGAATCATCGCCATATTCTTCACATCGTTGTTGAGCAAAAGGCCTGTTGTGCTCAGGGGAAGTGATTCAAAACCTCCTTTTCCGTTTCCTTTAAGTACGACGCCGATACTGGCGTCTGCCCGGGGCGTTTCGACTTCTGAGGCGTAGAGATTGCCTGCTAAGATCAGGTCTTGGTTACCATCTTGATCAAGGTCTTCCATCAGGATAACATTAACGGGGGCATATTGCGCAGCCAATGGAAGGTCACGCACCTCAAAATGTCCGGCGCCATCGTTTAGAAATAATTTACTTGAAAAACTCTTTACTTGCAGATGTAACGAGTTTTCAAGATCTTTTTTTCCATATATATCGGTGAGTGTAGCTGTTGAGAAGGAGTTATAATCTTCAAATTTATATTTGATGGCGGGAATTTGTTGTGACGAACATTGTCGCCCTCTTAGTGGGTATTGCTCTCCATTGTTGTAATAACCCAAGACGAGGTCAGGCGCATTATTCTTATCAAAATCATTGACATATAAGTCAAACGGCTCCTCGTCACTGGCCCGGTATTTATAGTTTAGACCCAGATTACCCGCGATGATATCTAGGTCCCCGTCATTATCGACATCACCAGCAGCAATGCTGAACCACCAGCCCTTGTGTTCATCCAAATCATATGCTGTGGATAGGGCATAATGATCACTGACCCATTCAAATACGTTAATACTTGACCACTCACCGACGACCAAAAGTTCGTCATTCCCATCTTGATTTAAATCTGCCCAAACCATATCAGTGGTCATGGCGATGTATTCGAGTTCAGGGATGATTGTTTGGGTAATATTTTGAAACTTCGGCGCTTGCGGAGTTGAGATATTTTCAAGGAAAACGCTCTGACCCGGGTTGGGATAGGATTGCGGTTGAAGACGCCCACCAACAACCAAGTCCAAATCTCCATCTTGATCAAAGTCCTTGGCAATGACACGGGAGCCACTCGCAAAAACTGCGGGAAGGGCATCAGTTGCCCGTTCAAATTGCCCATTATTATTGAGATACAATCGATCTTGATAGAGAGGATCATTGATGGGTAGTATATTTCCTCCGCTGACCACGTACAAATCATTGTCGCCATCCCCGTCGGCATCAAATATTACCGCACCTAAATCTTCGTAGGCAAAGTCTTTTTCTATATCAGAAGGATGATGAAAAAAATCGCCTTGCGCATTCTGAAAATAAATGAGGCCAGGATAACCTGCGCTACTTCCTAAAAAGACGTCATCTAATCCATCATTGTTAAGGTCACCCGTTGCCATACCAGGGCCGAATTCACTCATTTTATGAGGGAGTAATACCTGATACATAAAATCGTTATGCATGTTGCCCCAATGAAAAAAGGGAATGTTAAAAAGGCTCGTGCTATTGGTAAATATCGTTTTTTGATCCACTGCGGATGGTACATCCAAGGTTACGCCCTCTTTGTCTATGGTCATGGTACTGTTGGCTATCAGATCTGAGACGTATTGAATAGTGCCATCTGACCATTCAATTTTGAGATTTTGGGGAGCGCTATTTCCTAGGCCAAAATGAGCTAACGGTTCCACCGAAGATTGAAAACCGCGGCTTGTCGTGATTAATTTTGTTTGAATTCCCTCATTGGTGGTTAAAGTTATTTTACTTGAAAGGCCGTGGGTGTTCATGGGGCCACCCTTAAGTTTTATGGTCAGGTATTTTGGAGGTTCGATCTGACTCGTCCTATTTTCAAACAAGACCGATTTGGAATCAATATTATTGACAATGAGGTCCATGTCTCCGTCATTGTCCAAATCCGCATAAGCAGCACCATTGCTGAATCCGACATATTCCAAGCCCCAGGATTGGTTGATAGGTAGAAAAGTAGCGTTGCCATTATTTTTAAATACATAATTGTCAATGGGCTCTTCAGGAATTTTGGCAGCCAATTCATAAGAACTGTCCTTGCGTACTGCCTTGTCTAGCTTATCTAGTTCGTTAAAATAGTCCTTATTATTAATTTCTCTACGCGTGCCATTGGTCACATAGAGGTCTTTGTTGCCGTCATTGTCTAAGTCGACAAACAAGGGACACCAGCTCCAGTCTGTTGCGGCCACACCTGCGATCCACGCGGTATTGCTGAACACGGGTAAACTATCGACAATACCTCTATTTAACTGCAAGCTGTTGTACATATATTGGTAATGAAATCCTGAGTTGACGGTAGACCAAAAAATATCCGGATTCATACTGGCCATATTGGCTTTTTGTCTCCTATTGTCTTGCGCAGCCATATCAACCTGAAATAAATCGGTAAGTCCGTCATTATTGACGTCGGCAGCATCTGTACCCATACCATAAAATGAGGTTTGCTTGGTGACCTCTTTAAGTCTCTCGGTAAAGGTGCCATCTTGGTTATTGACATAAAAAAAGTCAGGAACACTGAAGTCATTTGAGACATAGATGTCTTCCCATCCATCGTTGTTAAAATCGGCAATGGATGCGCTCACCCCTAGACCAAAGTTTAAAATGCCCGCTTCACTTGAGACATCTAAATAAGTGCCGTCTGCTTGTTTCTGATATAGCTTATCACTATTCGCTGGATCTTTGTAAGACATATACATCTTATATAGTTCATTGGGCGTTTTAAAGCTGGTAGGGGGATAGTTGGTCAAAAACATATCCAAGTCCCCATCTTTGTCATAATCAAAAAATGAAGCCTGAATTGAGGCTCCGGGATCCGCAAGACCATAAGCTTCTGCCGCCTCTGTAAAGGTAAGATCATGATTGTTGATGTATAATTGATTTTTGCGGTCACCAAATTTGCCAGACACACAAGCATATATATCTAGCCATCCGTCATTATTTATATCTACCATGGTGGTGCCTGTATACCAACGGTCGTCACCGGCTATTTGAGCCTGATCACTAATGTCGTCAAATGTTAGTGCCCCCTTATTTATATATAATTTGTTGGGCGTCATATTGCCTGTAAAAAACACGTCTGAGAGCCCATCATTGTTAAGGTCACCTATTGAAACACCCCCACCCATATAGATATATGTGTAGGTAAAATAGTTCATCGAATCATTTTCTATAAGGCGGTTTTCAAAATTAATGCCACTCTGCTCCGAGCTAAGTAATTTAAAGCGCTTCTCACCAGCAGGGGTACATGCCATGAAGAATAGGAGCAATGAAAGCCACAGTGTTAGCTGTTGGGTCATCCTTTTTTGGGTTAGCAAAGGGCTGTAGGATAAAAGAGTAAAAGACATATATGGGAAAGTGAGTTTTAAACTAGAATATAAAACTACAAAGAGTCTCTTTAAATTTAAGAGAAGCGGAGTATAATTATAAAAAAAAAGGAGGCTACCAGTAGCAGCCTCCTTTTTAAGAAATTGAATTAATTAATTCTGAACCAAAGCACCATTCGACAAGTCAATCTGACGTTGAGGAATAGGGAATAGGTCATTGCCAGCGCTATATGAAGTTGAGCTAGTAATATAAGTTTGACCTAGGGTCTTTGAGTAAGTCAAATAGCTGTTGATGGCAGTGGTAGATACACCAAATCTTTTCAAATCAAACCATCTATGACCTTCCTGTCCCAATTCGAGCTTTCTTTCCATTAAGATCGCAGACAGTGCCGTTGCCTTATCTGAAAACGAAGTGTATTCACCGATGACATATGTTGCAGCATTGGTACCATCTTCATTTTTAACCCAGCCGCTCTCATTGGCGGCACGGGCTCTTACCAAATTAACATTGGCAAGTGCTCCGGCCAAATCACCAGTTTGAGCCTGGCACTCAGCAGCAAGTAGTAAGATGTCCGCATACCGGATCATTCTATAACCATTGGCAGTGTACCCAGAAGTCCAGTTACCTACTTCGGTAAATTGACCTTCTTGAGCCTTCTTATAAACCTGCTTTTTAGGGCTGAAAGGACCAGCGTAAGATTGATCACGTATCCAATCTTGACCAGTATGTGGGCCCCAATCTAAATAAGGGATACCTCTACGGCCTACTGACCAATCTAATCTTGGATCTAAATTTCCTGGATCGAGCACATAATTAGTAGCATCGATGGCCAAACCTTGGTCATTTAAAACAGGATCATTATTGTATGAACCATCAAGAAGAGGAAGTCCGTCAGCATTCGTTCTGAAAGAATTCACAAATTCTTGTGTTGGCTGAAAGAATCCACAACAACCACCTGGAGATCCACCGCCTTTGTAGGGAAAGTTCAAAACCTCACCTGTTCCAGCGTTTATTCCCCCTGAACCATCATTGACAGAATACTGTACAGTATAAACTGCTTCCTTGCCATTTCTAAATTCAATATCAAAAATATCGCCGTAATTATCTTCCAAACCGATTGCTGAACCATCAGGAGCAGTGCCCCCTTTTGCGGAATTTAAATAACCCAATGCGGTAGTATAATCTCCCTTGAGCTGCATGGTTGCTTTAGCTAACAACACTTGAACAACCGTTTTGTTGAAACGACCTGTTTGGCTCATGTTGGTTGGTAAAGACAATCCTGCTGCCAAGTCAGCTAATACTAGGTCAGTTATGTCAGCAGTATTGGTGACTGTGGTAGGGTCTGTTTCCTCATCAACATAGGGCACATTACCCCATAATTTGATTGCTTCGACATGGTAGTGTCCTCTTAATGCACGTGCTTGCCCTACAAACAGAGCGTACGTAGCGTCATCAAGTGCTCCTGCAGCTACTGCTACAGCGCCTACGTTTATCACCTCATTACATCTAGCAATTGATTCATAAAGCGAACGCCACCTCACATTCAAGTAAGGGTTAGAAGCAGTTTCAGTATAGTTCATAATAGGATTGATGTCCGGTTGATCACCACCATCTGTTCCTTTATTGGCTTCACCTCCACGGATACTTCCATAAACCCAGTTAGATGCGGCAGCTTCCCACCCAAAAGATCCACTGGTTCCATCAAGCATGGCGTAGGCACCTGTAAGTAAGCCGTCTACACCCGTTTCTGTAGCCAATACATTGGCATCGAGTCCTCCATTTGGATTTACCTCGAGAAATTCCTGGTTACACGCATTCACGAACACGAGCATGAGCGTAACCATCAAGATTGTTATATAATTTATTTTTTTCATTTCTTAATTAGTTAAGATTAAAATGATACGTTAAGTCCTAAAATGACCTGCTTGTTCAACGGGAAATTGCCGTAGTCAATTCCGAAAGCTCGATCGTCTCCACCTAATTCAGGATCTAAGCCAGTATATTTGGTAGCAGTAAATATGTTCACTCCCTGAATATAAACCCTAGCATTACTCATCTTTAATGCACTCAGCGCAGAAGAAGGCAAGTTATAGGCCAGTTGTAGATTTCTCAAACGAGCAAAAGATCCATCTTCAATGTAGTAGCTATTGGCCACGGCATTGGTAGAAAAATTGGATGATTGAGTTGCCTTAGGAGTAGTTGCACCAGTATTGGTAGGTGTCCAGCTGTTGTTCAACAAATCGGTGCTTTTCTGTCCTTGAAATGAAGGCCAAAAATCTGTCCACCATTTGGTGTAGTTAAAGATATCACCACCTTGATAACCATAGAAATAAGCAGTTAATTCAAATTGCTTATAACCCAATTGAAGGTTTAAACCATACGTAAAGTCTGGGTTAGGATTACCAATGTAGGTTCTATCAGCATCTGTGATACCGGCTACGCCATCATTATCTGTATATTGAAAGAAACCAGCCTCAGCGCCATCTTGACCGGAAGCAGTAGCTTCGCCGTCTGATTGGAATAACCCGGCTACTTCATAGCCGTAGAAAGCTGATAAAGGATGCCCTACTTCATTTCTTGAGAAGTTACCAATTCTAGACCCTCCGTAATCAAAATAATCATATCCATCTGCTATAGCGACAATTTCGTTTGTATAGCTTGTCAAAGTAAAATTACCTTCAAAACTTAAGCCGTTAGCGTAGTCATCTCTGTAGATAAGTTGCAAGTCAATTCCTTTGTTGCTCATGGAGCCTACGTTAATTGAAGGCGCTTGAGCATTACCTGCGGTTCCCGGATTTTCTGGGGCAAATAATAGACCTTCTGTTTGCTTGCTATACCAATCAAAAACTACTTCAACTTTGTTGTTGAACAAACCGGCATCAAATCCTATGTTGGTAGAGGTATTAGTCTCCCATTGTGCATCGGCATTTCCAATTCTTGTTGGACGAAAGCCTTGTAGGGATGAAGTACCTGTTCCATTTAAGTCATAATACGATTGGTTCGCAGAACCGCCATAAAGATTGAATTGGTTTGCAGGATCTGCATTTAACTGGCTACCCATTTGTCCCCATCCGCCTCTAATCTTGACGTCAGTAAACACAGAGCTACCGGCCAAGAATGCTTCTTCGCTAAGTCTCCATCCAGCAGTAAGTGAAGGAAATGTTCCGTATCGTGTGTCTGCACCAAATCTTGAAGATCCATCACGTCTTACAGTCGCTCCTAATAAGTACTTATCTTTCAAAGAATAATCGACTCTTAAGAAAGAAGATGCCAAGGTGGTAGGCGTAGCAAAATAAGAATTTGCATTGATAATAGTAGCACCATTATCTAGCGTTCTGAATGAAAGGGCATCTGAAAAATAGCCGCCTCTTTGACCCGAAACACCTCTAGAGATGCCATATTCAAGTGCCTCATAACCCAAAGTGGCATTGATGCTATTTTGACCAAAAGTCTTAGAGTATGCCAAGGTATTGGTCCAAATCCATTCTTTGTAATAGGATGCACCCTCCGACATAGAAGCGGTAGCTACATTTTCTGCATTTTCATAAGTGGCCATATTGTAAGCTGAGAAATAATCACTGCTTGTTCTACCGCCATAGCTTGTTCTAAGTTTTAGGCCGTCGATAACTTCTAATTCAGCGAAGACATTACCTATTAACTCCATTTTGCTGTAAGCGTTGTTTCTAGCACGAGTCAATTCAGCAATTGTATTACCGTTGTTGCCTAGTCTTGAAGCAAGTCCAGTTCCGCCATACTCACCAGGTACGAAGTCGTGTGAAATCCCTGTTGTAGAGGTTGTCATGACAACTGGTATAAGAGGTTGATTTCTGTAAACACCACTGATAGCGTTACCCTCACTTAAGTTGGTAAATCCAGAAGGCTGCTTGATATTGGAGACGTTTAAGTTTTGTCCAATGGTCAACTTGTTGTTGAATGCCTTAAAAGATGAGTTAAATCTTGCAGAGACTCTTTCGAAATCTTGGTATTTGACTGTACCATTCTGATCAAAATAATTCAAACTAGCAAAGAAGTTAGCACCGTTTGAACCACCTGACATTGAAAGGTTATAGTTCGTGATTGCCGCATTTTCAGTTGTTTCGTCATACCAGTCGGTATCGGCACCCCAGTTTGGGAGTTTGGGAGATGCTTGGCTAGAAGGACCGTAAATGGGATGATCCTCTACGGTACCATCATTGGCATAAACCAACCACTGCAAATCAGCGTACTCTTTGGCGTTCAGTAGGTTGCTCGGGCTTTTCCCAGGATATTGAATACCTGTGTAGGTATTAAAATCGATCTTAACACCTTGTCCACCTTTTTTGGTAGTAATCAATACAACACCATTAGACGCACGAGAACCATATATGGAAGCAGCACCCGCATCTTTCAATACAGAGATTGTCTCTACGTCTTCTGGAGCAATGGTTTCGATATTTCCAGGAATTCCATCAATAATATAGAGTGGATCGTTTCCACCGAAAGAGGAGAATCCACGGATTCTAACTTTAGACGTTGCACCAGGCTTACCTGATCCTGTTACTGTGACACCCGCCACACGTCCTTGAAGCTGATTGGCAACATTTCCTTGAGGTAATGCAACCAATTCTTCTTTTCTCACGACGGCAACTGATCCAGTTACATCCTTTTTCTGCTGGACGGCGTAACCTGTTACGATTACTTCTTCCAATTCAGCGACGTTCACGCTCATGGTGACATCGATAATGGATCTTGCACCGACGGTAACTTCTTGAGAATTATATCCTATAGCACTGAAGACAAGCGCGGTGCCAGCTTCAGAAAGGTTCAATCTGTATTGACCATTAAAATCGGTGATTACGCCAGAGGCGGTCCCTTTAATAATGATATTTACGCCAGGCAATCCTTCGCCGTTTTCATCCACGACGGATCCTGTGACCACTCGCTCCTGCGCTGTGGCAGCAGAAAGTGTGAAGCCGACTAGCGTTAAGGCTAGTGCACCCTTAATGAGGTGCTTAAATGACTCCCATAGTCTATTAGTGTAATTATTCTTCATATTTTGAATTTACATTATAAAAAATTTAGCTGAGTTAAAATTACTAGCCGCAATGCGTCATGATACATGTCTCATTAAAGCCAGTCTTCAAACTTCAATAAATTTTAAATGGGAGATCAATGGTGAATGATCCATACTACAAGGGTGAATGATGCAAACGTTTGCAGAAGGGGGGGTAAGATCAATTTTAACTGTTTTCAGTATATTCGGAGGGGTTCACTCCAAACTGATTTTTAAAACAGTAACGAAAGTATTGAAGGTCATTAAATCCTACTTTATAGGTGATCTCTGCAATGGTCATTTGTTGTTTTCCTAATAATTGTGCGGCACGCTTGAGTCGAAATGATCGAATAAATTCATTGGCGGATTGGCCCACTAGACCTTTTAGTTTTCTGTAAAGTTGGGTACGACTCATACCGAGATCACGACAAATTTCATCTACGCCAAAATTGGAATCAGCCATGTTTTGTTCAACACATGCGATGACTTTTTTAAGAAATAGATTATCCTTCGACGGTACCATTACATCCTTTGGTTCTAGCGGAGGTTCATTGATCATGCCGAACTGGGTTCGAATTTTATTTCGAGCGATTAGAAGATTTTTAATTCGTAATTCCAATAGTTTTGGATTGAAAGGTTTGGTGACATAATAATCAGCGCCTAATTCTAGTCCTTTTTCGATGCTTTCGTTAGAAACTTTTGCGGTGACGATGATGATCGGTATGTGAGATGTCTTTTCATCGCTTCTCAGGTTCCGAATCAATTCGTAGCCGTTCATTTCCGGCATTTTGATATCTGAAATGATGATATCAGGTATCTGCTCTCTTGCTATTTTCAAGGCGGCGTGTCCATTTGAGGCTTCCATTACTTGATAATGAGTAATTAAATACTCGCTGATAAAAAGACGCATGTCATCATCATCCTCTACGATTAGTACAATGGGTAATTCTTGCAATTCGGATGCTTGGCTTTCGTGAATTATTTCAATTTTTTCTGAATCAGGATTTTTTCTCAACCGCCAATTGTCCATTGATATGATGGGATTAGGGGTTTCGCTTAATATTTGATCGTCATTTAAATGATCACGACCCAATTTAAAAGTAACCTTAAAGCAGCTTCCTTCATTGAGGACGCTTTTGACGTCCACGGATCCTTTATGCAGGTCTATGAGCTCGCGCGTCAGTGCCAATCCAATGCCAGTTCCTTTTTGGTTGCTATTTGCCTGATAGAAGCGGTCAAAAATGAGAGGAATTTTAGCGTCTTCGATACCTACTCCTGAATCATTAAATTTGAGATATACCTGTCGATCATCGGCTTGAAGACTGAACGTGATTCTTCCAAATTCCGGGGTATACTTAAAGGCATTAGATAAAATGTTGATGACTATTTTTTCAACTTTATCAGGTTCAAAAAACAATAGTATCTCTTTGTTTGGAAATTCGCATTTGTAATTGATGAATTGCTTTTCCGCATAGTTATTAAAGCTATATGCAATAGGTTTTAAAAATTTGACAATATCCAATAAAGAAGCCTCTAACTTCATGGTTCCTGAGTCTAGCTTACTCAACTCCAAAATTTGGTTGATCAGTCTTAAGAGGCGATCTGCGTTTCGCTCCATGATTCGGTAGACTTTTTTGGGATTACCCTCAAAAGAATTATTGAGAAGGGATTTGAGAGGTCCTAAAATCAAGCTCAAAGGGGTTCGAAATTCATGTGCAATATTTACAAAAAACTTGGATTTCATCTCATATATTTCTTGGAGTTTTACTATCCTGAGACGTTCAAGCTCGGCGTGATTTTTTAGACGCTCTCTATTGAGAATGATACGCCGCCCAAAGACCAAGCCCATTACAATCATTAAGCTATAGACAAAATAGGCCATATAAGAGGCATACCATGGCCTAGCAACGTGAATATTAATGGATGACCCCGCCTCATTCCAGATGCCATTGTTGTTCGATCCTTTGGTTTTTAAAATATAGTGGCCTGGCGGTAAGTTCATATAGGTTATGTCTTGACCATTTTTAATCGTTTTCCACTCCAAGTCATGGTTTTCTAGTCGGTAGGCAAATCTATTTTTGAGCGGATGTGAATAATTTAATAGCGCCCATCCAAATTGTATATCATTTTCCTGAGCAGTTAATTCAATTATTTGATCGGGATAACGGGCGTCCAATAATTGTCCTTTTTTTGTTGATTTGCTAGCATTGCCAGCAACCTGAAATTCAGTCAAATAAATTTTCGGAACTTTTTTATTTATTAATATCTCATTTGGATAAAAGGCATCAAACCCATTCCTACCTCCGAAGTAAAGTTTGCCGGACGGATCTATGTAAGCTGATTTGAAATAATATTCGTCATTTATCAGACCATCCCCCATATCAAATATGTCTATTTCACCATGCTCATTTAAGCGACAAAGCCCATCACTGGTCCCGACCCAGATATTGCCTTCAAAATCTTCTATTAAGGAGACCACTAGGTCATTTGATAGGCCATTTTTAGTGGAATATTTGGTAAAGGTATCAGTAGATTTATTGTAGAGGTTGAGGCCCCCTCCATAGGTGGCAATCCAAATGCGCTTTTTAGTATCTACCATAATGTCGCTGATCACGTTGTAACTTAGGCTTGCTGGTTCGTCAGCGTTGTGACCGTAATTCTTCTTGTAAATGATGCGATACTTCTCATCTACTCGAATATGGTCAACTCCTGCATTTTCGGTACCTATAAAAAATTCGCCAGCGCCAATTGATTTTATTACTTTCACTTTGGAGCTAGATAATGAAAGCGAGTCGTTAATATCGGCGGTCATTTTTTTAAACTCCCCAGTGGCTACATTGAAGATATCAATGCCGCGTTGATAGACGGCCAGCCATAAATTTCCTTTACCATCTTCTTCTATATCGAAGATCCCATCTCCTGATAATGAATTTGGGAGGCCTGTTTGCACAGGAAAATTTTTGAAATGGTGACTTTTTGGATTCAAAAGGCTGAGCCCGCCGTTCCAGGTCGACACCCATATGCTTCCAGATCTATCCAGATGGAGGTCTAAAATGGCATCACTAGCGATGCTCATTTTATCGCGAAGCGTTGATTGATAGGTTTGCTTTATAGTACCTGTCGCGGGATCAAATACCCTAAGCCCATCCCCGTCTGTAGCAATATATACGTTTCCGGTGGAATCGGTCACAAAGGAGGATGTAATCTTGTTTCGCAAGGTATTTTTGATGTCTATTTTGGTGTTTAAATTATTAATTGCTATATGAAGGGGGTCAATTTTATTTAATCCGTTCGCATAGGTGCCGATCCAAATAATACCATTACTGTCTTCGAAAAGAGACCAAATGGAAGTGTTCGAAATAATTGAGTGGTCATAAGGTAGGATGTCAACTTTACCTTTGTTTAAGTCAATTAAATAAAGGCCATTCCCTTCGGTACCTACCCATAAATTTCCTTTCGAATCTTCGAGAATTGAGAGCACAATTTCTCGTGCAATTTGTGCTGTTGCAAGGGGGTTTCCTGGAATTTTTATTGATTTAAAAGAGAAGTTCCCAGGGCTAGGGTTGACTAATTCATAAATTCCTTTTTTGGTTCCTATCCAGAGTGCGTCCTTTCCCTGATGCATCGATAGAATGGAGTTGCTTAACAACCCTAGAGAATCCTCAAAGGTGAATTTTCTAAATGTTTCATTACTCGGATCAAACAAATTAATACCATTGTCATAAGTACTTACCCATAAATTCTGGGACCTGTCTTTAATTATTTGAGTGACATTGTTGGAAGATAAGCTTATTGAATTGGTTGTGTCGTGGGCAAAATGGGTATTTTTTTTTGATGTCGGATCAAATCTCAAAAGACCTGCATCTTCGCTCCCGATCCACATCAGTCCATCGACATCTTCAAAAAGGGCTGTTGTGAAGTTGCTATGAATTCCAATGCTGGCTTTCGCATCAAAGTGAAGGGCACTAAAAATACCGGTCTTGGGATCAAAAAAGCCTAAACCATCCCCGGTAATCCAGATGTTATTGTTTTGATCTTTTATCGCATCTTCAATTCGATTGCCACTGATGGACGAACGATCAGCTATCTCATGAATGAATTTTTCAAAGTTTAATCCGTCATATCTATACAGGCCGTGTCTGGTTCCATACCAGATAAAACCGTGATCATCTTCAAAAATACAGGTGATGGCACTTTTGGAAGGATTGTCATTTATTCGATGAATCACAGGAAGCTCCTGACCAAAGCAATAAGTAACAAAAAGCACGAAGTACCATAAAATACCGGATCTCTTCACATGAATCATTGTTCAAAAATTGGATTAAAACGAGTACGAGTAGTTACAAAACTAGTGACTGAAGCCACTATTCCAAATAATTTAAAATCTTGTCTGTTGTTCAAAGAGTTATCAATAGGAAAAGGTCATAGGGTAAACTTTAAGTAACGAGTACTGATTATACTTAAAAGTAGATCAAATACTTTTGTTGTATAAAAATTATTATTTAAAAGTAATGCCGTTAGAAAAATACATCGCCAGAGTGATAGAGGCTTCCTATAGATTGGAACTGCAAAGAATCAAAGTTTTGGAAGAACTAAGGGCCTACATCAAATCAAATACTGCTTCTGGAGGCCCAGTAAAACTTACCTTCATTTGTACACACAATTCGCGAAGAAGCCATTTGGGTCAAATATGGGCTCAAAAAGCCGCGCTTCATCATGGACTTTCATTTATTCAGACGTTTAGTGGCGGCACAGAGACAACTGCTTTTAATCCTAGGGCCGTAGCTGCCCTTCGCAGAGCGGGATTGACTATTAATGATTCGGAGGCATCAGCCGCGGACAATCCGCGTTATGAGGTGATCATAAAGGTAGGTACTCCTCCCGTGATTAGTTTTTCGAAAATGTTTGATCATCCGGAAAATCCCCAAAAAAACTTCTGCGCAGTAATGACATGCTCTGAGGCCGATGAGTCATGTCCCATTATTTTTGGAGCTAATTCCAAGATTCGATTGATCTACCAAGACCCAAAGGTCTCAGACGGCACAAATACAGAAATAGTCACCTATGACCAGAGATGCTTACAAATCGCTTCGGAAATGTTTTATGTAATGAGACAGGTTAAAGGGGAAGCTTGAAAAAGAAAAGGACAAAGTGGAATAGAACTTTCTTTTCATCCCATGATAGCTGTCATCTAAACAAACAATTATGAAGAGAAAGCATAATTTGTTTTACCTGTTTATATTTAGTTTTGAGTTTTATAGAATTTTTAAGTTTTCATTATGAGGTTGCTTTTTTTATTATTTTTTATTATTTCTTCGCTTACCCTGCTTTGTTGTTCGGAGGCTGAAAGTACTACAGAATCCTTACCCCTATTAGTTTTTACAGATGCGGGCTTCGTTGAATCTGATTTGGATCAAGAAGCACAAATAAAAATCGAATTAAGCAAGCCATCACTTAGCGAAGTAGTTATTAATTATGAGGCTAAGTCGGGGACAGCGTTGCCTGAACAAGATTATGATTTATTGCAGATCAATAAAGTCAGTTTTGCACCTGGGGAAACTGAACAATCTATTTCCTTTGAAATAATTGGTGATGAGACTGAGGAAAGCGATGAAGTTTTCTACCTTTTATTTTCTACTGCCGATAATGCTGATATTCTCAACACAGAAATGACCATCCATATTACCAATGACGACTTTGATAGCGTAGCGTTGCGGACGATCGAACTATCTGATTCAGGTTACCAAACTCCCTTGGCTTACGAGGGAATGTCCTTGGTTTGGCAGGATGAATTTGATCAATCGATGATAAACAGTCAAAACTGGACTTTTGAAATAGGAGATGGGTGTCCAGATTTATGTGGTTGGGGAAATAGGGAACTTCAATATTATACAGAGGAAAATACCTACCTCGTCAACAATAATTACCTGGTAATAGAAGCTAAGAAGGAATCTATGGAAGAAAGTAGTTATACCTCGTCAAGATTGGTTACCAAAAACAAGAAGTCCTTCAAATATGGAAGAATAGACATTAGGGCAAAGCTACCCTTGGGTCAAGGCATATGGCCTGCACTTTGGATGTTGGGCAATAACATTGATCAAGTATCGTGGCCTAAATGTGGAGAAATTGACATTATGGAGATGATTGGAGGAGGAGACGGGCGAGATAACACGGTGCATGGAACGGCGCATTGGTGGGACAATGAATTTCGTGCACAATATGGCAATTCTTCTGAGTTATCTGAGGGTATCTATAATGATGAATTTCATGTTTTTTCTATTGTATGGGATGCCACGAAGATCTCATGGTATAGAGATGATAAGTTGTTCAATACCTTGGATATCACGCCTTTTTTCCTGGCAGAATTTAAGGAATCCTTCTTTTTAATATTGAATGTAGCCGTGGGGGGAAATTGGCCCGGTAACCCAAATAGTATCACCGAATTTCCACAATATATGATCGTAGATTATGTTAGGGTTTTTCAAAAAGAATAAATAACCGCCACGAGTAACGTAATCTGTCTTTTTGACTTTAAGCTATTTTAGGTAGCATAAATAACTATTTATGGCAAAGTGAAATATGTTGAAGCCAGAAAAAACGTCTTCTGATGGTTATTTTGACCTTTTTT